>Ga0228710_1008633_pt1 | contig 14531 bp, 6 predicted proteins | sample MedpolnodulmetaG_FD_177995 | JGI IMG/M metagenome (GOLD analysis project Ga0228710, IMG submission 177995) | Root nodule microbial communities from Medicago polymorpha collected in Santa Monica, California, United States - pink nodules | ecosystem: Host-associated > Plants > Roots > Nodule...
GTGATTTGGTAACAAAGTCAAATAAAATTAGATGAAGACATATCATGGTAAAAATGGTGAGTTGGTGGTGATTTAATGGAGGGAGGTTTATGTTCCTTTCTTTCATGAGAAGTTACGAAATAAATTAGAAAACGAAAGAAAATAAAAAAATAATTTGAACATGAGAGAAATGATAAGGAAAAACAAAGGAGTGTGTGCTTTTATGGGAGCGTATAAGGAGTAGAGTGAATTGTCGATAATTTTACTGGTTCGATTCAGGAGTTGGACATTTTTTAGTAAATATTTAACCAAAATATTAGACTAACTAAAAAAACGCCACGTTATTTTAAAATTTCTATTAAGTATTTATTTTGTCAAATCAACAACACACATATGCTTTTTTTTTCATTGTCAAATTTCACCAAAGAATAAAAGTGAAGGAGTTTGAAGTGGTTGAGGTTGAATAACAAAAAAAATATAGCATGAAAGAGAATGACATCCAATAACTAAAGTTTAAGAAAAAAAAAAAACAATTGACAACTGAAAACTAACAAAATAAATTATCATAATGTTGAGATTTTCGGATAAGTCTTCACCGGGTTGGATGATCGTATTACGTCATTAACAACTATACAAGTGAGATTGACACCATAACTTTACATAAAACCTTAAGACATTATGTATTTCGGTCATCTCACTTATATGTTGTTCAAAATCTACTCTTCCATCCAATGTATAACGTTAACTCACATTTGACACATTAACATATCCTAATCAATAATGTGACTATCTGCGTCCATAATTATGTAACGTAGTCAAATAAGGTCAAAATTAGGTACAACATGTTCAAAAAAGTTGATTGGTAGTGATTTCATGAAGGGAGGATTATACTCCTTTCATCCATGAGAATAGAGAAAGGAACCTAGATAGAAAAATAAAACAAATATGAAGAAGAAAAAAATTGAACATGGGAGAAACATTAAGGTGAAAAATATGTAGTCTGTTTTGTTTGTGAGAATATAAAAAAAAGATTGAATTATCAGTAATTATGTTGTTTTGTTGAAGGAGTTGAAGATTTTTGGGTAATTATTAAAAAAAATAGACTTAATTAAAAAAATGTTGTATCATTTTAAAATGTCTAATAAACATGTATTTTGTGAATTCATCATGACACATATACATTTTCCATTGTCACACCTCATCATAGATCATATGCGACGGAGTTTGAAAAAATAAAGTTTGAATACAAAAATAGAATGAAAGTGAATGACATCCAAAAACAAAGTTTTACGGTAAAAAATGGTTAATTAAGTAAATGTTCTCCATAAATATTAAGATTTTTTTCAGTCCCTTGAATATTTTTTTTGTATATCCGGATTTTTTGCAAAACATGAAGATCTTGGATTTTTTTTCCAAGAGCGGGGGATACTTTCTCCCACACTGGACACAGTTGAGCACATAAACGAATTCCTTCTATCATTGATTCCAGGAGACGAAAAGGAATATATCAGTTCTGATTCGGTTTGCAAATCAGACGAGAATAATGATGTACAAAGCGTCAAGTTATGGATTTGATAAAGAGAGCGACAAAGCTGCTATGTCAAAATTAATAATATGGGATGAGGCACCAATAATGCATCATTATTGTTTTGAGACATTTGACCGAACCATGTGTGATATAATGTCTTATGATGGTGTCGATAATACAGTCAAACCATTTGGGGGTGTTTCTGTGGTTTTGGGCGGTGATTTCAGACATATTTTGCCAGTGATAAGAAAAGGATGCAAACAAGACATACTTGCTTCAGCCATCAACTCATCAAAGTTGTGGAGTCACTGTAAGGTTCTCACACTTACAACAAATATGCGTTTACGTGCTTCAACCGTTCGTGTCGAGTAAGATGAGATAAGAAAGTTTGTCGATTGGATGCTTTCAATTGGAGATGGAATAGGATCCGCCAATGAGAGTGGAAAAATTAACGTACTCATTCCTGATGAGTTGCTGATAAAAGATTCCTCTGATCCGTTGTGTTCTCTGGTTGATTTTCTATATCCGTATTTTTTGCAAAACATGAAGATCTTGGATTTTTTCCAAGAGCGGAGGATACTTGCCCCCACACTGGACGCGGTTGAGCACGTAAACAAATTCCTCCTATCATTGGTTCCAGGTGATGAAAAGGAAAATATCAGTTTTGATTTGGTTTGCAAATCAGACGAAAATAGTGAGGTACAAAGCGAATGGTTTACCACCGAATTCTTAAACAATGCCAAGTTTTCCGATATTCCAAACCACAAGTTGAGATTTAAAGTTAGATGTCCAATTATGTTGGTGAGGAGCATTGACCAAGCAACTGGATTGTGCAATGGGACTAGGTTGATTGTAGACAATCTTTGGAAGAACTTTATCGGTGCAACTGTTATTACCGAAAAAAATGCTGGTGAAAAAGTAATTATTCCAAGAATGAACTTAGTTTCGAGTGATCCTAAACTTCCTTTCAAATTTACTACGAGACAGTTCATGTTGGCTTTGTGTTTTGCAATGACAATAAATAAAGGTCAGGGTCAGTCGTTGTCTCTTGTTGGAACCTATCTTTTCGAACTAGTTTTTACTCATGGACAGTTGTACGTCGATGTGTCGAGAATCACTTCCAAAAAGGGATTGAAAATTCTTATACTGGATAAAGAAAATCGCGTGTGTACTGAGACCACTAATATTGTGTACTGTGATGTTTTTCAGAATGTTTAACCGGTCCTTCCTGATGACGCAGGTGGGTATGAGTTTTTTTTCTCTTTTAAACTTCGTTGTAATATATATATATTTTATTTGGATATGAATTAGTTGTTGCTACTTGCAACCATTCTAATAGTTGCGTAAAGAAAGAGTAATGGATTGGTCATGTAGAAAAACTACAATTCTGCAACTAACAATTGAGATCACACTTCTTATTTCATTGTATAAAATTCAATGACATTTATTGTTGTGCAAAGAACAGGCTGAGGGATTGATTTGTTATAGGGACTAATATGTTATATGGAGTAATATTTTTGATCCCTTTTTGACAATATTTTTGGTCTTATGTACCTTCAGGTTTTGGTTTTGTGCTTCAGGTGACGTGATATCATTCAGATGTACACAGGTTGACGTTAATGGAATTTCTATGGCAATGAAATATCATTGACCAATTCCAATAGGTGCAATGCCTTCTCTTCAGCTCCGAAATTAACACTGCCTGATACATTAAGGTGTTTATCTACTTAGACTTCGGTTTTTCTGTTATCGGATAGAGCAACTCAAATATTCTCATACTCAGTTTAATTTTATTTGTAATGTCAGTATCCTTCTGATCTTTCTCATTTTTTCTAATGTAAGTCGTACTCTTTCATTGACCATATTATCAACTATATGTTCTGCTTCATTTTTTTTATACAATCAGCTATATATCCGTCTTTTTTTTCTTTGTTCTTTGAAGCGCCTATGTCTATGTGCATGCACACGACTATTTTGTAGTCCCTTTTTCAAGACTTTTTTGTTGTGTTTTTGTTGATGGGTTATTTTATAATATGCTTAGTTAAAAAATGGGATAGATAGTTGGTGTCTTTGTCGTTGTTTGTTATACTTATTTGTTGCACGATTGAATAATTACAAATTCGTGTTGAATGTTAAGATGAATCAAGTGTATGCACGATATTAACTTTGTATATATAAGGATATCCGCTATAGAAATCATGGAATTTGAAAGAAACTATATATAAGGGCATCTGGTAGAGACGATTCGTTAGGTAGAGACAATTAATTATATATGCAGTGGTAGGTCTCGAGACTCCAACACCCCAGTTATATTCAGAACATCAAAAAAAAAAAACTCATGTCTTCGTGATTAATTTTAGTCATCCGTGTAAAATATTCCGGCATTAAATACTAATATTTCGACGTTACATCCGTTAAATCATTCATGTTTGACGATACGAAAATCCAAATAACTATATACGCGTTGATATTTGTATATAATATGCAATCGAAAATACGATAACGATGCGTTTTATTGATATATTGTGTATAAAATAATGAATTTTCCGTTTAATTAGATTTTATATAAAATAATAATAATAATAGTCGTAATTCTAGCCCGTGCTTGACACGGGTTTCCAAGCTAGTTGTACACAAAATCAACATACTTTGTTGAAATACAATGACATTGAGTTATTAATAGGATCTATTTATTAACTTTTTTCTGAGGTGCTGGGTTGCAGAGATTAGGTGCTTATTAAATAATATCATTGAAAATTAAAAAGCAGATAATGTGTACATGCATGACCCACTTAAGCACGCAAAATGGAGTGATATATTGTAGATGTCTTAGTAACTAATTCAATGGGTGTTAGACAATAGTAATTAAGTTAATTTCTAATCAACTAAACAACTAAAGATGTTGCTTAAGCTTGTAATATAATTATCATTCATTCTATTTCATTTTGAAAGTAATTAATTTAGAAACTTATACACTCCCTCAAAAAATTTAAACTCATACATATAAATGATTTTTTTTTAGATAATTCAATTAGTTTGAACCAATGGATTAAAAGTCAAGAGTTCAATTTCTTACAGAAAAATATTAACATAACAATTATCATACTAACATTTAGTTAAATGGATTAAAGTATAGGTAATCTTTGGTTGTACTTTTTCAACAAACTGACTATTTTGATCGATTATTATTTATAAGTGTAGGTACACACTCTTCCTCTCTCTGCCACACACAACACATGCTTAATTAACAAAAAATTGTTTTTTTGAGAGAACAAAGTTTATTATATAAACATACACATGTGAGGGGATTTTCTTTTTCAAGAGTAACAATTGAAAGCTTTGATAGGTAGATCAAACTTACAAAGTTTATACAATTTTAAAAACTAAGTGTGAGTGAAAAAAGTAATTGATAGTTCACTGGACAATATCATCCTAACACTAAATATTCTCTTTACAATACAAAAACTGCTTAGAATAAAATCCATCATACTTATATACAACTTTTTTTTTAGAGAATACATATATAAACTTGATTACATTTTCTTAAATAGTAAATTTCATTCCTCGGAAATTTTATGATATACGGTCAAAAAATGATACTACTTATGTCCCTAAATATAGGATTCTTTTGTGAAAAATACATGAATTAAGAAAGTTGATTATTATATTAATTTTTTTGACAATGGTTATTGTTTTACAAATTTACCCTTTAGGAGAGATCGGGTTTGTTAATGTTTCCAAGAGTATTTATTACATATTGAAAAAAAATGTGTAATATAAATAGGGGTATATTGGTGAAGAAATAATTAATATACTTATAAATCTGTAAGGATCTTATAAAAAAGGACAAAGAAAAAAAAACTCAAAAGGATTTTATAAATAGGGACAGAGGTAGTACTTATCAATTTTCATCGATGCATAAGATTTTTTTTATTTTTAAAATAAACAATTACAATCATAAAAACAATTTGACTTATCTAGACTATTGGAGGATGAGTTTATAATTATAATTTTGTGCGAAAATGTAGACTAGAGGACACAATTCATATATTGTTAAAAAGAACTACATGGATTTTCCCCATAGGTTTAGGAATTAAGCTCCCGAGCATAGTTTGATCCAAAAGACTAATCCTTTAGATAGAATATCACTATACTTTAAAGGTGACAACTAGGGTATCCATGGAAGAATAGTGGATAATTTGCCTCAACCAATGAACATTCACCTTTTTAGGTGTTATCCATGAATCATCTTGACTCCACCAATAAATCGCTCATTTTCATTGGTTGGTGGGTAAATTACCCACCATTCTTCAAATGTAATCTAAAAAAAACCTACTTAAAATATTATATTTGAGGCTTTGGTCTATCTTTGATGCTTTGGTCTTTAGTTTCTCAACTTTTTCTCTAGTTTTATTGCTTTGTAGGGGATTAAGTTAACTTTTATAGTTCTGAGTGTCTCTTTTGTTCTCAGTGTTTATTGCATGAGGGTGTAAAATTTGGGTCAATCTCTTTTAACTTCAATTGTATTTCATTTATGTATTTAGTAGGTATGCCGGTTGTATTGACTCTTTATTAAGGGAATCCCATTATTTTTTTAGTTAAAAAGTACACCATTCGATCACTAATATAAGCAAAAATTCACTTTTTAAATTCATTCAATAAATGATGTATGTAGTCTATAATAAAGACTACATACATCATTAATTGAATGAACTTAAAAAGTGGATTTTTGTTTATATTAGTAACCGGAGGGTGTACTACATTGACAATTTGTATCTACTCAATGTGCCACGACAAACTTCACTCTATAAACACTGACATTGCGATAACCATTTTCTCCTTAACGGCTTTACCAATCTATTAGTATTCAACGACTAGCCTTAATTCAACCTGTATATAGTCCTTTCTGTGGTACAACTCTCGATAAAAGCACCAATTGTTAGGACTTAAGTTTACACGAAGAATCCAACCTAAAATACTATAAAGAAGAATTGCTTCTCTCAAACATCTTTTTAGCACAATCGTATTAAGTCTGAAAATAATTGTTGTGCTTTTGAGGGTGAAATAGGCATCTAAACATAGATAAAGTAAAAAAAAATATTTTATCTACATAATACACGTAACTTTCTTTCGTCAAAATAATATTCTTATTCGAGTCATGAATTTCAAATTTTAGTTAACCGAAATTAAGCCCTTCTACTAGATTGAATCATCTTTAATTAACCACTCAATTTTGATTCCCCAAATATAACCAATTCTTCTAAGATTCAATAACATTTAATTAACCACCAATTAAATTTGATTAAAAACTTTAGAACAAAATCTACACTTAATTTAGCACCGACCAATCAATTCCCAACAAAAATCCAACACAGTAAATGTAAAACATCGAACTAACAACACATGCCACGGTGTAATAATCACTTTAACACGTAATCTGAATGAACCGTGACACTATATAACAACTTCTTTTTTCTTTCTTCTTAATCTTAACTTCCATAATCACTTTTTCTTCAAACTTTCTTTCGTCTCTCTCTCTCTTTCTTTCAAAACTAAAAACACAAACAAACACTTCCTTATAGTTACACCTTTCTCTCTCTAACCTAACTGTCACTGTTTCTCTCTCTCTAGGGTTTTGGAGTTCAAACTCCATCACTCTGAGAACCGTTCTGAAAAGCTAGTACAATTCTAGTAGGTAGGGTTTTTTTTTTCTTTCATTCTCATTGTGATCTAAGTTTGTTTTGGTTTTTACTTAGGTTTTGTTAATTTGTTTCAGGTTTCTTGTTTTTGAAGGGGAATTTGAAGTTTGCGTGGTTTGAGGTAGGTTTTATACACTTTAACACTCTTTATTTTGGTTAATCTTGATAATTCTTGAAGTTAGAATTTGAATGTTGACATGAATTTTGGTAATTTTGAACTGAAAATTAGTTAATTCTAGTTGTTGGAAAGATTTAAGAGGGAAAAACAGAGAAATATGTGATTTTGTTGGGTGAAGGGTAAATTTGGGTAATTTGGTTTATTTGAGTTTTAGAGAAAACTAAGAATTTCATATGAAGTATTTTTCATACGGATTTCGAAATTTTTCTAGGAGAATTTTTTGGTACATAAGGTTTTGTTGTAAGGAAAATTAATTCAAAATTAAATTCAGTTAAAAATAATTAAATATAAAAAATAACACGCCGTTAAATGATTGGATGATGAGTGCGTATCCAGGGTACTAGATTGTTCACCATTGATTGGTCTATTGTGATGTTTGAAGTTTGAATAATGAGGAAGTAGAATTTGGTTTTTTAATTTTTTTAATGGAATTTTGCTGTGGCATGCTGGCATAGTAATAGGATTGTTTTGCGCAGATAGAAGGATTATAGATACCATTTTATGTAGGTGTGGTTTTTTGAATTGCATTGTGGCGGGTGAATGTTACTTGGTGGTGTGTAATGACGATTTCTATGGACTTGAATGCCTCTCCTTTGCCGGAGGAAGATGAAGATCCTTTTGAGGGCCAGGTTGAAGAGTATAATCCGCCAAAAAAGGACCAGGTCGAAGAGTATATTGCACCAGAAGAGCACATAGAAAGTGGAGCTGATATAGCTCGCCGGGTACCCTTTCTTCTCTATTCTTACTTTTTTTTTTCTTTTTCTGTTTGATACTGTGTGGTTTATGATCGAACATTATGGCGTAATTTGATCCATGTAGCCGACCCCGCTTAGTGGGATAAGGCTTTGTTGTTGTTGTTTGTTTGATACTGTCATGGTTGGTGGTTTAAGTTGGATTTGATTCATGATACCTTTGGAACACTGTGATTGTAGTTTCTTATTTATTGGTATTAGTGTTGTCAATTGTGGATTGCAGAAAATAGCGGTTAGTTCAAATTCCAACAGCACTATAGCTCCACTATAGCCGCTATTTCATGATATTTTTTACTAAATACTTATCGTGTAACAACATCAATTTTTTCAAATTCCGCTATGCAATAACGCTATAGCCTCTATTTAACAAAATTGATAGATATGGTTTATATGCATCAATGATTGGTACATAGTAGTCAATCCCCGATAGCAGCACGTAGCGGCCAACCCCAAAAGTGGGATAGCGGGATAGCGTATAGCGGTATAACAAATAGCGGTCACCGACATTTGATTATTTTTTGGACAAATTACATGAATAATACTATAAACTATAAACAAACTTATATATTTCTCAACAAAAAAAAACTTATATTTAATATCAAATTAAATATAATACTCAAGTCTCATGAAACATGCATAAATCAAAACACCAAAAAACAAAGGAACAAATAAAAAAAAAATCATAAAACAAGAGAAACCATAAATCAAAAGAAAACAGAGGGAAAAAAAAAAACTCCTACTAAAATCAAATAGCGGCTGTTATCCGCTCCGCTACGCTATGCCACTATACAGCTGAAGCGGCTGATATTTGATTTCGCGCCGCTTTGACGATTACCGTAGTGGTTCATCGCCGCTACGCGCGGCCGCTATTGACTACTATGGATTGGTATGGTTTATATATAGTTATTTTCATAAGTTTTGGTCAGGAATCCACTTTCATTTTGAAGGGTTATTTTTGTGGTTAACTTGACTGTATTTTGTTGTGCAAGGAGTTTTTTTCCTTCTTCTCCAAAGCAATACATTTTTGTTCATTAACTCAATTGCTAAACTCCTGCTTTGTTTTAGGAACGTGAAGAAAGAAAGAAACGGTTGAAAAGAGAACGTCCAGATGACAGGCCCGTGCAAGTATCACAGCCACCTGGATATGATAATTTTTTCCATAATAAGATCCTTAAATCATATGATAGAAGTAAGCTTCCTCCGGGTAAGGATTTCTTCCCTGGACAACTCACTGCCTTGCTGGTGGTAATTGGTGATGTAGTTTCATTTATATTTTGTCTCAACATTTTATTATTTTCAAATAACTAGTCTTTATTAAAATGGTAAACTGGATTGCTCTTTATACAATTCCATTTATATACTTATGTTGGACGATTCTTTGGGATATTTATTAGATTCCTCAGATGCTATTTTCTTTATTTATTCTAATTTTTTATTTTTTTTAGTTATTCTAAAATTTGTTTTGGGTGAATAAAATTGGCTTGATATTTTGCCAAAGTTGCAAGCATTTTGAGTTCTTTTGGGGCTCTGGGTGGAGATTGATATTTTTTGTATTTTCCTTAAGACATTTGATATATTTACTATTTATTTTATGTGACAGATTAAGATTATTGTCAATGTTAGTAAAACATGATTTATTATCATTATATTATTTACATGCAGGTTGGTTGGATTGCCCTTCGTCTGGCCAGGAAATTTTTGGCATGATACCTTCTAAGGTTCCATTGGGTGAATCCTTCAATGACTATATTTTACCTGGTAAAAGATACTCATTTAAGCAAGTGATACATCAACTGCGACTTTTAGGGAGAAAAGTAAGTAGAATGTGTTTTCTCTTCTTTTTCATATAAGTTTTTTACGGTAGTGATCAATGAAAGGATTTCTAGATTCTTATTAAACAACGAAAGAAAAAAGGGAATGCCACAAACTAGTTTTCAAAACAATTCTTCACTACTTGTCATGAGTCGCACAATCTTTTGTGCACCCTTGGCTTGGTTCATTTGACTGCCTTTTTTACAGTTTGTTGTGTTGGCTTGCAGCTTGGTCTGGTCATTGATCTGACAAATACTTCTCGATACTATCCAGTATCAGATCTAAAGAAAGAGGGTATCAAGCATGTTAAGGTTTGTTGTGGACAACCTTCTCCCCAACCATATGTTTTTTAAGTATATATTATATCTTTAAATAAGTGGCTCCTTTTTCTTGTTCTTACATTTGAGCATCATGTTTGTGGTTTAGATCCAATGCAAGGGCCGCGGTTCAGTACCTGATAATTCATCTGTTAATCATTTTGTGAACGAGGTTGGTTTCTTTTTTAATAGCATTGTTGTAGTCTTTACAAGTTATTTTGAAGAATATGGCATCTATTTCTCTTTTACGAGTTACTTACATGAATAAACAAGTACATCACCTCAGTCATAGGGATTTCTGATACTTTCAAATTTATTTGTTGCATTGGTTTCATTATTTATTTAATTTTTATACCATCTTCATTTCATTTTTATTGTGGAATAATATTATGTTCTATCTAATTAATAATTAATTGGTTTTATATCTTAATATTATATAGTTCTTTATTCTTCAATAATGTTTTATAATTTCATGCTCATATGTGATGTGATTTTCGGATTAACATTTTGATCAGAAATTGTTAACCGCTGATTATTTTCAATTCCAGGTTATGCAATTTTTATCGCGTCAAAAACACTCGAAGAAGTATATACTTGTTCATTGTACACATGGTCACAATCGTACAGGATATATGATTGTCCATTATCTAATGCGCACAATGTCAATGTCTGTTACTCAGGTCAGCATTTGAGTAACTATATGAATATGATTTCGTATCTCTATGTGACGTTGCACAAGTTCAATATTTTTACTTGTTTGTTTTCATTTTTTACAGGCGATCAAAATATTTTCTGATGCACGTCCTCCTGGAATCTATAAACCTGAGTATATTGATTCATTATATAAATTCTATCATGAAAAAAAGCCTGAAACAATAGTCTGTCCTGCTACTCCGGAGTGGAAGAGGGCTCCTGAACTTGTTGATCTCAATGGTGAAGCAGCTCCAGATAATGATGATGATGATGATGATGATGATGATGGAGTAGCAGGTCCTCCATTGCAAGTATGAATCTTATAGAAAATCAATTCTGATATTTAGTTTTTTAATGATATCATATTATGACTAGGTTGTCGATCTTCGGGTGTGTTTTCATGCGAGTTTTGTTTCCATTTTCCTATTAATTCTAACACATGGTTTCGGTTTAGGGGGCCAACTCGAAGATTTATTTATTTTCGCACGAAGTAAAACCTGTAAAGCATAACATAGCATTCTAAAAACTTTTTTTGGGAGAGGTGGGGGTACCATTGTTACGTATTGAGTTCAAAAACAGTGGTCTAATTGTCTCTACCTTGTAGGGTGGCAATTTTCCTTTGGAATAATATGGTCTGGATGTATAATGGTTGTGACCCCCTTCGGCTTGAGCGGATTGTATTGATTTTTTTAGATTTTGGAAAAAATAACGGGCCAAAATTTGATGGCAATGTGCTCATTTTTGTAATACTTTGAAGTACTTGATTGGATTAGAGTGAAAGTGGGACTCTACCTCTATAGATATGCTATGGGGCATGGTCGTGTTTGCGGCAATTCATTCTCACTTATCTTTTGCTCATGACTGTTTCAAGGGATGTTTCTATTTCCTTAGTAAATTCTTGAACCTAGTTGTTAATTGGTTTTGTACTTAGGATCTAACTGTGTTTGATAAACTGAGAAATTTTGAATCATTGCTGAATATTGAAACTGAATGAGTTATTATATTGGGTTCTGAGGTGACCCATATTTATAGAACATGAGTCATAGCAGACTCTAACCAAACTATATCTGCCTATGACAGCTGGCCACCGACAGCTTAACACTAACAGCATAGAGAAATAGTCCGGTACAGTAGAGACTATGTAAGGCCTCGAGAAAAACTAAACAGTTACATGCTTATACTCTTAACCGAATCCTTTTTCCTGATGGTAATTAAATCTTGATGTCTTTCCTATTTTCTTAGGAGAACCATGAGATTGACACAATAATGACAAACGATGACGTTTTGGGAGATGAGATACCTAATGATCAGCAAGATGCATTTCGACAGTTCTGCTTTCAGATACTCAAATTGGGGGCTGGGGTAAGCCTTTTAAATATCTGTATTTGATGTGTGGGATTAGTATTTGGATCAGTGGCAACTCAGTGATGTAATTAAAATGTTCAGTTTTATTAGCTTCACTACTTGTTTGTTAAATTGCAAGGCAAGAATTAAATTGGTGGGGATGTATTCTGCAGGTTGTTAGTACTTATTTATGTTTGCCTTATTGTTGGTTACAATTGTGCGCTTAGACATGGCATTATATGTTTGTTAAATGTTTGATATTCCATGTTTGTAGAGGTTTTAATGCATGTTTTGCTAAAGAAATTTCGAGCCAGAATTTTGCGATTCATGGTTGCTTTACCTTTACTAGGAGCCTCTGTAACCGTATTGCAAAATCAATAAGATTTTCTCTAAGTTGGAAAATTGATTTTTATCTTTCAAGGTGTTTAGCCAAAAAATTGTTTAGGTGATAGCAGATGCAAAAAATCTACTGTTAACATGAAGCAAAAATTGGTGCTTCTTGTAGGACGCAAAACCGAATTATTTCTGATAGTGATTATTAATTTTTCTCTTTTAAAATAAGCTAATTATCAAAAAAGCGAAATTTTTCATTAAAGCCTCATTTTTTGCTTGTAACTAAAATCAAGCTTGGTCTGTCATTGTTTATGATTGATTTGTGATTATTGTTTCTGTAAGGTCATTATTTTTTCTAAATGCTTCTTTTATTTCACAGATCTTATATTTTTCTGCATGAGACATTATTATGTCAGAAAGTTCATGAATAAATTAGATACCCAGACTATTGTTGAATTTTGTGTTTGGTTTCATATATGTTTATGTTAGCTGCTGATAACATGGTTTTGCTTGCTTTGCCCCTTTCTTTTCAAATTGTGATTTTTCTTAGCTGCTGATTCTCCTCCCTTTAAACTATGACTTACCTTATTAATGTATCTCTAATGCATTTTATTAATTTCTGAATGTGCAGACCAGAGGACACATGCAATTTCCAGGGTCACACCCAGTTTCTTTAAACAGGTCCAATTTATCTGAGCCATTAACATGCTATATAGTGATATATTATATTAACTAAGTGGCAAACCTAAGGCCCCATTTACTTTGTAAAACATTTTATATTTTCATTTTTTAAAATTTGTTTTTACCTACTAACAAAGAAAAACTTGACTCTTGAAATGAACAATTGTGTGCATTTTTTTGGAAACAATGAAAATACCAAAATAATTGTTTTCATTATTTCCAGAAATGCATCGTCCTTAGCTAGCATTCCATCTTCTCTCCTTCACAATGAATGGTTCACTTCAAGAGTCTCATATCTTGTCTCTTACAGATATAGTCTTAGTGCCAAAAAGATTTCTGTTGTAATTATACTAATTGTTTAAATTTTTCTATGTTATATTAATATTTAAATCTCTTTCTAAACTTGTCATTTACTTTTATGCTTCCATAGTTTAGTAAATATAGTAATTAAATTTCTTTATCGATTTAGCCTTTTTATCCGTAGTATGTTAAATTCTGTTGCTTTGCAAGCAGGGAAAATTTACAGCTGCTACGCCAGCGTTACTACTATGCAACATGGAAAGCTGATGGAACAAGATATATGATGCTAATAACTATGGATGGATGCTTCTTGATTGATAGAAACTTCAATTTTAGAAGGATTCAAATGAGGTTTCCATGCAGGGTTGCAAATGATGTATGTGTGGTATACTGCTAATACTGTTAATTTAAAGTGAAAGCTTCTGAATATGCGGTAATGGTATACTGCTAATACTCTTATATTTTGGCTTTCAAGGGCTTGGCAGAGAAGACTCACCACTTCACTTTACTTGATGGGGAGATGATTATTGATACAGTGCCAAATTCAAAAAAGCAGGAAAGGAGATACCTAATATATGATCTGATGGCGGTCAACTTCGTTTCTGTGATAGAGGTCCGATTTATCTGTAACTGTAGAATACAATACTTTCTGTTCTCATTTTGGTTTCGAATAAAGTTGTTCCATAATCATGCCCTTAGGTGTAATTTTATTTGCATAGTGCAAAAATACTGAAATTATTGCAACCTTTTTTTCTTATTTTCAATTTCTTGTGGCTAACTAAGCAAATGCAACCCTGTTTTTCTAGACAGTATACCAGCTGTTTCTTTTATGACCTTACATAGCAGTTTTTTCTTTTTAATTTAGTTTATTTTCTATGGAAGCAATATAGCTATTGTTTCTATAGTGGCTTCAAG
>Ga0228710_1008635_pt1 | contig 14528 bp, 5 predicted proteins | sample MedpolnodulmetaG_FD_177995 | JGI IMG/M metagenome (GOLD analysis project Ga0228710, IMG submission 177995) | Root nodule microbial communities from Medicago polymorpha collected in Santa Monica, California, United States - pink nodules | ecosystem: Host-associated > Plants > Roots > Nodule...
CACTTGCACATTTACCTTATTAAACAGTTTTTATGTATGAACTTCAGAACGTTCTGAAGTCAGAATATTAACTTAACACTTCCAAGTAAACTACTTGAGAATTGTTTTTAAGTTTCAGGATAATTTTAAAGGGTCACAATTCAAACCCCCCCTTCCTTGTGACTATTTTATCTACTTCACGTTCTTGATGTCAAACACCACCGGGTTTGCTGGTTGGAAACCAAGTGATACTTATCCAAGTTGTCAAGTCTCCCATAGTCTCCTAGGGTAATGCGACATATTAAATAAATAAATAAAATAAACGACATATTAAATTAAATAAATATCCAACAAAAATATACAGAGGTTCATCTTAGAACTCTAACCTAAAAAGATTTAGTTGCACATGGTAACTAAAAACAAATTACTAAAGATAAAAACATACCCTAGAAAATCAAGGAGAAGATAGACTCTCTCCCGAAGCTCCAAAGTAGCATTCCTTTTGAACTGCCTCAGTTCTGAACGAGAAATTCTGAATGAGGAAGGCTAGTATTTATAGTGGAGATTTCTAACTGAGTTTTGGCTAAAAACGCGGGCTAAACCCAGAAAAAACAAATAAAATAACGATTGCGCCCCCACATTTTCATATGCTCGGGGCGCATGGCATATTCTTGAGGCGCATATGCCTCTTTTCATATGCCCTAGGCGCATGCTCTTGTGCTTCTGGGCCCTAATTTCTTCGATTTTCGTCGATTTTAGGTCTTCGTCTTTAAATAACTTGTCTCGGAACTTGGAAACACAATTCCTTCCTATGTAAAGTCTCCTGAGGTCTCTTGAATCTTCATTTTTGTCTTCCTAAAGTCTTGACAATTCTTCAGTTGTTCTTGAATTGCCGATTTGCATGATTACTTTGTGAATTACTTCAAAAACCGCCTAAAATTGCTATGTTTCAGGAAAACTAGAATTACATACTCAAATATAGAAAACATTACAAAAGTCCCAAAATCATAGGCAATCGTTCTAATACTCCTCCTTTTTGCTGCTAAAACCTACTGAAAATGATTGAAAAACATCCTAAGAATAACGTAAGATGACATGTCATCATAAGTTTAAGTAATGTGTTGCTAAAAACTATCTTAAAAGTGTTGGTTGATAAGATACTCCAGACCCTTGATGGATGATTTTATTGGACCTCTCCAAAGTTCTTTCATTCGTAATAGAGGGGCGTTTGATAATGTCATTATTGCACAAGAGATTGCTCACCACATACATAAGAAAAACGGTAAGAAAGGTATTTTATTGTTTAAGGTGGACTTTGAAAAAGTGTATAATGGAGTGGATTGGAACTTTTTGAGATTAACCCTTACTAAATTTGAGTTTGCTCCTTTCTTCATGAATTTGATTATGAGTTGCATTACTTCTTCTTAACTTTCTCTTAAGTGGAATGGTGAAAAATTTGATAGTTTCAAACCTAAGAGGGGATTATGACAAGGTGATCCACTTTTCACCTTATTTGTTTGGCATGTCCTTGAAAAAAATATCACTTTTGATACAACACCAGGTTAATAATAATCTTTGAAAGTCGATAAAGATATCACATGAAGGTATTAACTTATCTCATTTCTTATTCGTTGATGATTGCATTTTCTTTAATGAAGCAAAGAGCTCACAAGTTAATTGGTTGGGGATGTGCTACAATTTTTTTGTGTTGGTATGATTAATATTCATAAGTCAAAGTTCTTGACATCTTTAAATGTGACTTGGCCTAAATAGCATAAATTTGAGTCTCATGTTCAGTTTAACCATACCACTCAACTTGGTAAGTACCTTGGATTTCCTATGTTGTCTGATAGAGATAAAAATTCTAGACCAGATAAGTTGGCAGGTTGGAAAATGAACCTTTTGAGTAGACCGTGTCAAGTTAGTTTAGGCAAAAGTGTTGTGACTTCCATATCCATTCATTCTATGTAGAACCATTGGCTTCCATCATGTATTTGCAATAATATTGATTTTATTGTTAATTACTTTATATGGGGGAGAAATTCTTATCATTGAGTTAATTGGAAAACCTTACCTGAACCTACCTCCATGGGAATTTAGGTATTCACACTACCAAAAACTAGAACATCTCTCTCCTTGGTTTACACAAACCACAAAAGATTTGGGTTCAGTTGTTGAGGAACAAATACTTGTCTGCCACTCATCTTCTTCATACTTCCTTTAAGCCTGTAGATTCTTGCATTTGACATGCGATAGTGAAGACAATGAAAATCTTGAGGCTGAGGTTAATTTGTAGAGTTGAGAGAAGCCATATATCCTTTTGTATGATAAATGGATTGATAATGTTTATCTTAACATTGTGCTCTCATATGGGTTAGTTTGCCCCAGTCCAGTCCACCTTGTGAAACTCGACTACATAAATGGGTCAACCCAACCCAATCCATATAGTAGAGCCACATATCATAGGAGTGTATATAATTTTTGAGTTTTACTTTTCTCACCCTATGCCTTTCCTTGCGTGCCCTATTTTTTTCAAAATTACCCCCTAGTCCGGATTTCGTTTTCCGGATTGAATTGTTAGAATTTTCCAGATTTATCCGGATTTCAAACTCCAGAATGGCCTTTTTCCAGAACTTTTTCAATTTTAAGCTTAGAGATTCGTAAACTAAATGCAAATAAACATATAAAACATAAATAAAAAGACAAAAAGATAAAAACAACTCATTTCATTGATATTTGAATAATACATTACAATAATGTTGAAGCTTTTTAAGCTTTTTACATAAGAACCTAAAACTATTTCTAAGGGGGTAAGCTAAACCAGTGGCTCCGGCTGATAGGACATACCAGTAGCTTCACTGTTGGAGGGGAGACAAGGGAGGAGGAAAGAGGAGGACGGCAAGAAGAAAACAATGCCCCTAAGCCCCATTGACCGTTCATACAATCCCTGAAAATTTCCAAAGAGACATGTTTCTATGAAAGACCAACAATGGAAAACCATAGTTGTAGAAGAGGAAAAGAGGAGGAGAGGGTGAGAGAGTATGGTGTGAGAAATGATGGGGTTTGGAAGGCTATTTATAGGGAGGGTGGGTCAAAAAACGGTTGGGAGGCCATAAATTTAGTCAAAAAACGTGGTAAAACACGTTTTCTTGACTTGACCACCGACAAAAAACGTTTGAAAAATGTTTTGCTTGTGGTGCAAACCACCGGCCATGACACTGATGCAGTCGGGAACATACAATCCGGAATGCACCTTTGTTGTTCGGAATACATTTTTCGGATTAATACGATACTGGATTAAGTTGTTGAATTAAGTTGTTGCATTATGTTTTGAATAATATATATATTATTTAAACTTTCATTATGTTTTTAATTTACGTCAAAGATGTTCATTTAATCGATAAAAGAACTAAAGATATGCAGTCTGGATAATGAAATCCGGATTAACATAGGGCGTAAGTGTATTCTGGAATACGAAATCCGGAATACTTCAACATAAGATTCTTTTGTATGGACCACACTGCACCAAGAGTTTATGTGGTCCACAACATCCAAGGACCTCTATAAATACACCTTCTCCGGTTTTCAGCTTCAATACCAGCAAAACACTCAAACACACCAAAGAAAACCATGCAAATTTTATTATTAAGCTGAGGATCTTTCTCACGCTGTCGCAAATAGATAGCTCTCTATTTGACGGCGTGATGATGATCTTTAGCATGCTGTCAAAAATACAAAGAAACACACTAAAGAGACCATGGAGATTTTTGTCATTGTGCTGAGGATCTTTGTCATGCTGTCGCAAAATAGATTGCTCTCTATGTGCCAACATGGTGAAGATCCTCAACATGCTTTCAAAAATATATAGATTTAAGGCTGCCTCCTTGATAGATAGATAACTCAAAAAATATCAAGAGGTTGCTATGAGTTAGATCTTGCTGCCTGCCAGATGAATATGTCATTTGGCAAGGCAGCATGATCTAACTCAAAGAAATCCTCTTGAAAACACCTTCCCAAAAGATTCAACATTTCTGTTATCATGGTTTTTTTAACTGTTTATTTGTCTTATGTTGCTTCTATTTATGTTATGTACCTTTGTTCAATTTTTTTCCAAGGCATTTGCAACGAAAACGATCCAAATAAAGGGTCTGGTGCAGTTCGGACTTTATAATCTGGACCACCTTCATGCTTTCCGGATTATAAAATCCGGAAACCCTTAGTAACATTTTGGCCGGCGACGTTTCACCAAAGGTTAGGCCGGTTAGTGGAGTTTGAATGCATTTTTTTGACGGTTTTGAATGTGGAACACGTTTTATTTGACTGTAATTAAGACCTATGACTGATTTAAGGCTATAAAAAGCCTTGGATCTTCAACATTTTCCTTCATTCTTCTTCACCTCCTTTCTTACATTTTCTTCAAAAAAATTTAGTTTTTTAGGTAGCTTTTAGGAGTGATTGTGGTGTCATGATCATTGTTGACCGCTCATACGACCCCTGCAATTGCATTGCAGCTTATGCAGGGGTTGTATAACGGCCAACAGAAACCCTTGACATCAAAGAAAAACACAAAATATTCATATTGTATTTGTCCGGATTTTATTTTTCGGAAACACTAACAATCAGGTTCGGAAAACGAAATCCGGACCAGGAGTATTATTGGAATTTTTGTAGGGCACGCGAGAAGGCAACATGGTGGGAAAAGTAAATCTCATAATTTTTTCGTTAATATTGAATACTAATTAAACTTTAGATTTATTCCTTCAATTAGTAGGGTCGAGTTTCTACTCCAATCTAAGGTTTTTAGGGTTATGAACTAAAGAGTATCAGTACGAGTTCTTTGAGTAAGGAACTTGTAGCTTTTACTTATGTCAATGAGTGAGACCACTAATAGTAGTAGTAGAAGATTGAGTTAAAGAGTTTGATCTTCCCCTCAAAAGGGATCAATTGAATCAAATTAATAAATTATAAGCTTTAAAAATGTTCGCTAATTTTATCCATTATTATTAAGTTCACATATTTAAATATCTTTTTATTGATAATTTTTAAATTAGATGATATGTTTTTATAAAAAAAAGTATTATTTTTAACAAAAATCAAAATCAAATGTTGATAGTGTGTCGGCTGAGCCCACATGATAGTCTTCCTAACAATACCTTAAAGGTTTACACTATCTTATTGATAATACTTCCTATCATAGGTATGGTGTAACTATTGAGACTGATATACTTATTTTCTTTTGATTGTCTTAGTACTATATCTAAGATTTTATACATTAAAATAAATAATCGGATAAACCATTTTTTGTTAAGAAGCAGATAAACGAACATATTAGTACATTTTTTGACAAAATATTAGTACAAATTTTTGTATTTTTAATAATAAATAATAATAATCCCCTAAAAATAAAAAATAAAAATAAAAAATAATAAGAAATTGGGTCCGAGGATGAGGTAATTTAGGCATCACCTGAAATGGCGCTAAGATTGAGTAGCACCGTACTTTCAGTTTCAGTTTCAGTTGTACGTACAAATCATTGTTCGAGGAAACCCACGTTCAGTTTCAGTTTCAGAAGTGTTACAAATACCACAATTAGAATGTCTTCAAGTGAAACAATCCCTTCAACTTCTTCAACCTCTAACGTCATTGATTCTCATCTACACGTTTGGGCTTCCCCTCAAGAGGTAACAAAAGCATATCAATACTTTCTCACAGTTTGGTTAATTCTTCTTTACACCAAACCTCAAACATTGTTTATTTATTTATTTATTAATTATTGCTTTTAGTTTCAATTAATCATATTATTAGCTTAGTTATTTTGAGTTTAAGTGGTTAATAAGCTTCAATTAAGATCGAATCGAACAAGTGAACCTTAGTTCCATCACTGATTAAAACAATCTTTGGCTAGACTTTATTTAGCTTCCAGCCGAATTCTGGAGTATTGGACCCTTTCTCGTGGTAACCACATGGTTAAGGGGGAAAGTAACTATATTACCTACCTAATGTCTTTAAAAGTTTTTTTTTTTAATTTTATATATCAATCAATAATTTTATAAATCATCTTATTTAAGCTGGGTGGTTGAAATATTGAAGAGCCTCAGGTGTTTTGTGTGATAAGAAAGTACCACTTGAGTTGAAAGGAAAGTTCTATCGGGCAACAGTCAGACCGGTGATGTTGTATGGTACGAAGTGTTGGGCGGTTAAGAGCCAACACGAGAATCAAGTAAGTGTAGCAGAGATGAGGATGTTACGCTGGATGAGCGGTAAGACTACACGGGATAGGATTAGGAATGACACGATTAGGGAGAGAGTGGGGGTAGCACCTATATTATAAAAGTTGGTAGAAAATAGGTTTAGATGGTTTGGGCATGTAGAGAGAAGACCTGTAGATGCCGTCGTATGAAGAGTAGATCAGATGGAGGAGAGTCAGGTCAAAAGAGGTAGAGGAAGACCTAGGAAAACTATAAGAGAAACCATTAGAAAAATTTAGAGGTCAATGAGTTGGATTCAAATATGGTTTATGATAGAACTCTATGGCGTAATTTGATCCATGTAGCCGACCCCACTTAGTGGGATAAGGCTTGGTTGTTGTTGTTGTTGTTCAATTAATTTTACTTTTACGAATCAAAACTTTTCTGCATAATCAAATTTTTGTAATTCAAGGGGTTGGACTAAAGTGGTTAATAAGATCAAATCAATCTGGAGCACCCAAGTTCGATCCTGGTCGGAACAATCCTTTGCCATAATGTACTTACCTCTCAACTGAACTTCGAATTACTTAGAGCCCTTTCCCCTAGTAACTAGAGGTATAAGGCAAAGTAAAAGACTTTTTTTGAGACTATATACTCTTGTTATGATTTTGATAAGGTTGTTTGTTCATATAGCTCAAGCATTGATTGACCTTTTTTGTTTTGTATTTTGAACATTAAGGCTAGTAAGTTCCCTTTCTCTCCTGGACAAGAGCCCAATTTACCAGGAAATGTAGATTTTCTGCTCCAGGTTTGCATTTTAGTCTTTTTGCCTATTATTGAATGATCTTGTCTCTGAATTTTGCATATTTGTTTTCAAATTGTTTGTGATACTTATACTGGCATGTTTCAAATGTTGTCACTTTCATTCAAGGTTTTAAATAGTGGGCGCATCGCAATCTTTACTATTGCAAAGAATTACAGACAAATGCAACCGATACAAGCTCAATTGCAGCTGTTTTTCGGATTTGGCAACATAAAAAATCATTATATTATGTCCGAGATTGCGGTCACAAACCTTTTTTTAAAACCCTGCTTTCATTCATATAGACTAAGATTACAGATTGCGATGCAGGCTCCTCAAATCCTAATTGCTTAAGGCTACTTACATTGAAATTGATTCTGATTAGATTTTTGTTATTTGTAATGGATGCTGTGGAACTTTTGTAGTGCATGGAAGAAGCAGGAGTAGATGGTGCACTCATTGTGCAGCCAATTAATCATAAATTTGATCATAGTTATGTCACAAGGTATGTATCTTCAACTTTTCTTTTCATTTTTTCCCCATTTGATGGAAGAAGAACTCAATGATTTAAGCTATAGTTGGATAAACAGCTTAATTAAGTGTTCATCGATGCTTTCATAAAAGTCCTTATATATAAACTATTTCAATAACAAAGATAACATAAAGGTAAACTTTCATGTTTTCATAAGCTATACTGCAGTTTTTGTAGAAATACACTGAAAGCCACTTATGGACATGAAATATAAGTTGTTTCCACAAACTGTTACAGTAGTACATATATCATTAGATCAATTCAAATAAGTCAACCTAAATAGGCCTTCAGTGCTTTTGTTAACGTTAGATAATACTGAAATGTCAGTAGGTGAAGATGGAATATATAGTTTTAATATGATATCTCAGCATTTGACATGTTTTCATATTTAATGCTAGAATTGATCATATCAATTTATAATGTTATATGTATGTTACTATTCATATGAATTTGTTCATTGGACAGTGTTTTAAAGAAATATCCAACCAAATTTATTGGTTGTTGTCTTGCTAATCCAGCTGATGATGGAAGTGGGCTTAAACAGTTTGAACATCTTGTTCTCAAGGTCTGATGGTTCGTTTTCATCTATCACATTCTATGTAGCACCGTCATTTGAATTGAAAGTGTATTCGATGTCAGTCTGACAATGACACAAAACTAATACACATAGTTACATTCATTCACTTCTACTTTTTTGAATTGTTATTGATGTCTATGTGTCTGTCTCAGTATCGTGTACGTGTCTTTGACAGTGTTTCATAGATTAAATCACACAGGCGAGTTCTTTAGAAAGTGATTGTTGTTTACTTTTTATTTGGCTTAGGATGGCTACCGTGCTGTTAGATTCAACCCTTATTTGTGGCCATCTGGTGAAAAGGTAGGCAACTTCTTTTCTTTTCAGACGTATATCAGTCTGTTCGTGGTATAAGCGGAAGAGATAGTACTAATTATCTTTGATTAGTTAAGAAGTTTTCAATTAATAAATTTATTGGTGATTGTATTTACTAGTAAGCTGTGGTTGTTTAGATTGACGGTGAATTTGGCAAAATCACGATATGCCACCACAATTTTTAGCAAAAACTATACATTGAAAATAACCGTGCCACAATGATTTTGTCAATTCACCGCCATTTCAAACATGCATTTATATCAACTTACAAGAATAAACAACATCAAAGGAAGGGAATTGGTAGGACTGGCTTAATTGCCAGGCTTGAAGATTGAAATCTGCCAAGACCTTTTCTTATGAGTAAGTTCGGATGGAAGGATACTTAGCAAGGGAAGACCCTTCTGGATCAATTTTTTGTCGTGAGTTATATTCAAATGATCTCATTGCAGATGACAAATGAAATAGGAAAGACAATTTTCAAAAGGGCTGGGGAACTCAATGTAGCAGTTGGTTTCATGTGTATGAAGGTATTTTTCCCCCCTTTCGCTTTAATCAAGAGAGCTATAGCTTTAGCCTTGAATCTATTGTTCAGTCCACTTTACATGAGTATATCCAAACATAAATCACTTCAAATTCAAGTAACTCAAATTTTTATCGCTGCAGAAATACTTACATCTTCTCTCCAACTTTTATCCTCAAAACAAGTAATTAATATTTGAAGTTTGTCATATTTAACTCATTAGTCTCTAACATCTTGTTAAATCCGTTTGATTAGTCCCTATTAGTTTGATAATGTAATAAATGTGACAAAGTGTAGAGAATAGAAACTGAATAATATTATCGTTAACTTGAGTGACGAAGTAGGAGAGTTTTTTTAAGTTTAGGGACGAAATTGGTGGTTAGTTTGTCAGAATGTTTATACTCGTTGTTATTGCACCCTAAGTATATACATTTGTTAGAACATATTTAATGAGTTGAATAATTTCAGGGGCTTGATCTGCATATTTCTGAAATTGAGCAATTGTGCACAGAGTTTCCATCTACAGTTGTATTGCTTGATCACTTGGCCTTTTGCAAACCACCATTGTAAGCTATATTGTGTTCTTTGATTCAAAGGCTGAGAAAGTTACACTTACATGAATACTTTGTTGCAGAAATGACGAGGAAGGTCTTGTGTTTTCCAAGCTTTTAAATCTATCTAGATTCCCACAAGTAAGTCAAGCATGCCTAATTATTTTGTTAGTTACATTTTTCTGAATATGGATATGATCTATGTAGCACTCAGATTGAAAGCGTGTTCGGTGTCTAACATAAACATAACACCAACATATGTGGTCACATTCAATCATTTGATTTTCTCAAATTATTACTGTTGTGGATGTGCCAGTATTGTATCCAGCAGTGCTTCATAAGATTTTTAAATGCCTTACCAAAGTAATTGCAGTCTTTTATTTTTGGTTTCCGCCCTTAAATAGTGAAGCCTATAAGCATTTAGAACTTTGTAGTACTGACACTTCTAATCAAAGGCATGTTTGGTATTTGACATGTGTTGGTGTCCGACACCGAGATGTGCGATCACATTCAATAAATTGATTTTCTCAAATCAATACCGGTGTTGACGTGTTAGTGTCATTGTTTCATATATTAGGAATACTAAAATTTGAATTTACGATGACAGGTATATGTGAAATTCAGTGCTCTCTTCAGAGTATCAAGAACACAATCTCCTTATCTGGATTTGTCTCCTCTTTTGTCCCAACTTGTCTCTAGCTTTGGTGCTAATCGTGTAATGTGGGGCAGGTAACTTCCATACAGAAAAAATAGGAAAAAGGGTATACAATTTTGTTCAAAAAAATCATGTTAAGCTTTTTTCAACGTTGTTGTTGTTGCAGTGATTTCCCATTTGTTGTTCCTGAATGTGGATACAAAGGAGCCAAAGAAGCAGTGCAGCTTATTGCTAAGCAGATACCTTTGCCTTCTTCTGATTTAGAGTGGATCATGGGCAAGACTGCTGCACAACTCTTCCAAAGCTAGATGACTGCTGCTAAGCAAGATTTTGATTGAGGTTGGGATTGTAATATCTTTGTTGAGCCTTTAGGTTTGGTTTAGCTTTTCATTCGTCGGGTGCTGCTTTCACCGCAATTTTATAGAAGCTTGAAACCAAACTTCTACTACACTTATCACTGTGAATTTGGTGACACTTGACAGAAGCAAACTGTACTTAACTGTTTACTTACAAACAAACTATCTGTTGAATATATGATAAACACATTGTGTCATAAAACATCTTTTCGAGGTGAGGGTAAAACTGCTTAACTGGATTTGACTTTTACATTCTCTATATGATTATTATTAGCATAAGTTATAGCTCGGAAGGAATAGAGAACTAGGCAGTTGAGCGTAAATTAGGTGACAAAAATCGTAGATGCAATTGGCTGAATTCACTTTGCTTAAATGTTCATTTGTGCATTTTACTTGTATATTTCTTGCTTATTAAGAGAGAGGGATTGAAGAAAAGGCAATGTGTTTATTAAACTCAAAAGGCAATGTGTTACACTAATCAAAATAAACACATGATTGAGAGACAACAAAATTCATTACAAGAGAGTAAAATAAAAAGGCAAGATCATGAAACAAAGCAAAAGTCATCAAATGCAACCATTATTATGTCTGTGTTTGGCATCAACATTCCTTCTCTTCTTATTCTTCCTCCTCAACTTGTCACAAGTGAATGCTCTCTCAAGCTGCTCCACCCTTTGTGTAAGAGATGTAAGAAGTGTTGTTTGCTTTTCATTCCTCTCAAACAATTGTGCCATCATCACCATCATCTTCTCATTGTCTTCCATCATCCTTTTCAACATTTTCCTATTCCCACCATCTTCTTCCTTATAACAATTCTCTTCCTCCTTCTTGTCACTTTCAATTACAATTCTACCCTCCTCAACTCCTTCCTCCACCAAACTTGTTCCCACACTCTTTTCCTTCTCTTCTACCTCCATCTTCTTCACATCCTCATTGTTGTTCTCCTCATTCCCCAAAGCTTCAAATTTTTCATTCTCCTCCTCACACCCCCTATCTTCTTCCTCCATCTCCTCCTTCTTCCATAAAGCTTCCACTTTGTTACCTTCCTCATCTTCACCATCCCCCTCCTTCATCAAAAAATAATCTTCTTTAACACATTTACCCTCGCCACCATCCTCATTCTTCTCCTCATTCACCAAAGATCCCATTTTTTCACCTCCCTCATTCTCCTCTTCACACCCCCTCTCTTCTTTCACCATACCATTGCTATCCTCATTCAGCAAAGCTTCAATTTTATTACCACCCTTATTCTCCTCTTCACACCCCACCTCTTCCTTCTCCAAACAATTCTCTTCAACCTCAACACACTTACCTTCACCGTCTTCAACCTTACCTGTGGGACCCACCAGTTGAATTTGATCAACAAATTCTTGAAGAACAATGGCCCTTTTGATAACCGACTTTCTCAAGTCCCTAAGAGCAGAACAATGAAACACCCTAACAGAATCCAACCTAAGAAGCAAATTCATGATGGTTTCTGCGATCCTTATCCTCTCTTTTTGCTCCTTTTTCATCATCTTCACAGTGTCTCCATCATTTACCTTCTTCTCGATCTCCTCCAACTCCACCTTCATCTTCAACATCTTGTTCAAGCTCTTCCTCACAAGAAACCCTCTTGCTACCTTCTCAATCTTCGTTGCTGAATCGGCTCTGTTTCTCTCTGATCCCACGAAATGAACCGGAATTGAAACCACCTTCGATGGTGCTTTCTTGTTGTAACGAGGAGAATTCCATTGGGTTCCGTACAAGGAAGAAGGTTGTGATGTTCTGTTGTTGTTCAAATGAAACATGTTGTGTTAATGTGTGTTATAATGTGAGTAATGTTTCTGTTTTTGTTGTGAAGAGAATTAAGACTGTTTTTGTTGTGAATTGTTGTTTTTGTGATATGATATTGTTGTAGAAAGATGAAGTGAGATTTTATAACAGATACGAGGTTGTTGTTGGATTTGGAACATTGACATGAATGTTCGAGAAGTTTCATGAAAAGAAGAGAAGAGAATAGAATAGAACAGAAGCCAGAAAGTTTCATGAAAATAACTGTTTTGCTCACGTGGCATATGTGGGTCCCTCTACTTTTGTTTTTCATTCGTTCTAGATAACTGTCGAAACATCCCTGAAAAAAAACATTAGATAACATCCCATTCCGAAAAATCCTTAAAAAAATACAGTCTCTAAAAAAAAAAAAACTTTAAATAATAATGTTTTAATTTTTATTCATTTGTGAATCAAAAACTGTTGCACTTTAATGTGTCTGCGAGTTAGGCTTTGCAAGACTTAAGAATGGTCTTCCTTAAAAAAAAGATTTAAATTTGATTTGTTAAAAATTTTAAAGTCTAAGCTTGGCATGTGGCTCGTTATAGATTTATTTTTTGCGCTAAAGTTTGGCCTCCTGAAAGACTGATGTGACTTGTTAACTTGTTTAAAAGTCTATTTTACATGATCTTTAAATAAATAATATGATCTGAGTTTGAATAGACTAGCAAACTAATAGATCAATGAGATTAAACTTACTTTTGATATTTAACATGATTATTTAGAGAATTTGACTATATATTTATCATATTTCAGTTATAGTTTATAATAATTGACTTAAATATGCAACAAAATAATGTATACTAATAAGTTTAAATTATTGAAAAGGTTAACAAATTTATAATTTAATTCAAGTTCAAAATTTTTTTGTGTTATTCACTTCAAAGAATACAAAAAATTTAAATTATTGAAGCTGAAAGACATTTCATAAATTGAAGTGAATAACATAGAAAAAAATTTGTAAAAAAAAAAAACAGAAAATTTAAAACAAAGAATATAACTGGACAAAACATTGTTTTAAGAGTCGAACTTGTATTCTTTTGAACAATTCGTCCGTAAGTAGAGCTCATTAATCGGTTACCTTATTTATTCAATTTATTTCAATGAAGATAGAGATTTGGGTAAGTCCACCATTTTGTGGCGGAAACGAATTCAACGATGGCGAAGTTGGATGGTGCATTGCTTATTTGAACTTTTGATTCCACAAACGTTATTTTCTATAGCTCACTTATTCTCTCCCTATTTTCGATTACCAAAATAGTTTGACAAAATGATTTGTACGCAATATAACACTGTAGTAGAATCATTATAACAACACACTCTCTAACACTGATTTAGACAGTGGCGGAGCCAGAGAAAATAGTTTGGGTGGGCCTCAATTTGATTTGGTCAATGAGATTTATGGCATGGTGTTGTACGTACATATGTTTATGGCATGTTACAGCTGCAAAGCTAACATTTAGGCATCTGTCAAGCAAGCAATTCAATTGTATTTATCACACTTGTAATATATATACATGTATATGATCAATTGTAAGGATAGACAAAAATATATTCAATAATATATTCTTTATATGGTATCAGTAGTTTTGGTTTAATCTATAAAATCGATCCAGAAAATTCACCATGCCTTCTTCCACATCTGAAATTCCAATCACCTCAAATGCCAACTATGTTGTGGCCCTCAACACACAATCATCACTGAAACTGACCAGCAACAATTTCCCTGCCTGGCATGTCCAGTTCAATGCGCTGCTAGTAGGTTATGACCTTATAGGTTATGTTGATGGCACCAAACCAAGCCCAGCCTCAAACACTGACGCAACCTACACTCGTTGGAAACGACAGGATCAATTGATCCTTCATGCTATCATCTCATCTGTTGATGCTAGTGTCATAACCATGTTAGGCAATGTTAAGACCTCCAAACAAGCTTGGGACATCCTCACTAAGATGTTTGCAAGCAAAACTCGTGCAAGAACCATGCACCTCAAAGAAAGACTTTCTCGATCCACAAAAGGATCGAAATCCATCTCTGAATACCTTCATGGTATCAAGGCTTTATCAGATGAATTAGCCATCGTCAACTCTCCCCTTGATGATGTGGATCTTGTTATCCACACTTTGAATGGTCTCGGTAATGAGTACCGTGAGGTCACTGCTGCTATAAGAACCAGAGAAAATCCCATTGGATTTGATGATCTTCATGATCTGCTCTCTGACTTTGAAAACTACTTAAAGAGG
>Ga0228710_1008636_pt1 | contig 14527 bp, 18 predicted proteins | sample MedpolnodulmetaG_FD_177995 | JGI IMG/M metagenome (GOLD analysis project Ga0228710, IMG submission 177995) | Root nodule microbial communities from Medicago polymorpha collected in Santa Monica, California, United States - pink nodules | ecosystem: Host-associated > Plants > Roots > Nodule...
ATGCTTTAATGATATCCCACTTTTCAATAAAGCTTGACTACGGATACTTTAAGAATAGTTTCCTTATGTTTAACGGGGTCTCACAATTAAGTTATACTTAATGTTCCATTAAACAGACTAACTATTCCAGGGACTTTATTATTTTGAAACAAAACAAAATCAATAAAGAAATGTCATATTATTTATATATTCACAATATATATTTATATCAATATCATGATACAAAGCCAAACTCAATCAATATAAATTGGTTATTAGGGCTTACTCCAACATTTCTATCACCTTCTAAATGCCACTTCACTTTGTATTTTCCTTGCCAAAAGATTTCTTCTTTGTTAAAGGCTTCTTCTAAGTTTTTATGAGCAAGTTTTTCATGTTGGATGTTGGTTTCAGAATAGCCAGAGGTTTGAATTTGGTGTTGAATGTCATGCAATTTCTCTTCTGCATCTCTAACAACTTGATGAATGTTTCCAAAAACATCTTTATTCCAATTTTTGAGGTTAACTTTAAGCATTTGGAGTTTTTTTTTGTTAGGATAAACATAGGACAACCTACTACATTAGAGTTCCAAGTTGAGGCTACAATACTTTTGCAATCAGCATGTAGGGTCCACATTTTTTGAAACTTTAATTAAATGACAAACTTGTTCTGAGTTGCTTCAAAATCAAGAAGGATGGGGTGGTATTCTGATTTGATTCTAAATAAAGTAGAGAAAGTTACATATGTGCACAAATATAGCCAAAGATGATTACAAATGCATCTATCCAACCTCCTTTCAGTGTATCTCCTACCACTCCTACCATTCTACCAAGTGAAAGCCGCACCTTTGATGGGAATGTGAATCAAGCTATTTCTATCTGTCCACAATTGAAAGTCCTTCATAGGAATTCTAGGAGAATAATGCCCTATATGTACAAATGCTCCTAAAATGGAGTTAAAATCCCCCATAGAGCACCAAGGGATGAGATTGTTCTGTTGTAAATTTTGCAAAGAATTCCATAATTTTCTTCTTTTTAAGTAGCAAATTGATGCATAAACAACATCAATGCCACTAATAGTGTTGTTATAGTCAAAGGTAAGGGAAACTAACTGGTCTGTATTCTCTAAAATCTTAGGGTTAAGGTTAAAGGTACATAGTCACCAAAGATTAGGTTGTAGATCATCTCTATTGTTCAAAGCAAAAAGTTTGTAACCTAATTTAGTGAACCAACCTCTAGGGAGAGAATCAAACTCCATCCAAGGCTCACTAATAAAGCAAAATTCAGGTTTATTAACAAAAAGCAATATTTTAAGAGCTAATATGGTGGGGGCATTAGTCAAACCCCTTGCATTCCAAAATAAGCTCTTCATTGCAAAGGGTTTGTTTTATTGGTCCTTGATCTGGTTGCATAAGCTGATTTCTTTTGTGCTGCTCTTTGTTACTTCTTCTTCTTTTTTGTGATTACCATTTGAAAATCATCAATATTCCTTGGCACCTCATTTTCAATATTGTGCTCCTTCTCAATGTCAGCTATCAATCTTGCCTCAACTTCTTCATCTTCTTTCATATTTCCCAAGACTACTGAAGGAACTGTTTATTCATTACTTCTTGATCAACAACTTCTTCATTGTTAACTTCTTCATCTGAAAAATCTTCAATATTCTCCTCTCTAATCTCAGTGTCTTCCTCAAATTTAGAGCCTTCAGAGGTTGAATCCTCACCATCTTCTACCCTCTTAGTATTGATCTCCAGATTATGAGTTTTGCTAACCTTTTATGTGTCAACAATCATGATAGCCTTCCCTTTGTTTAGATCCCTATTAGCTGGTAATTCAACTCGCTGCTCTGATAACAGGTCATCTTACGTTATTCCTAGCATGTTTTTTAGTTATTTTTAGTAGGTTTTAGCAGCAAAAAGGAGGAATATTAGAACAATTGCCTATGATTTCGAGACTTTTTTAATGTTTTCTATATTTGAGTCTGTAATTCTAGTTTTCCCGAAACAAAACAATTTTAGGGGGTTTTATTGAAGTAATTCACGAAGAAATCATGCAAATCGGTAAATCAAGAACATATGAAGAATTGTGAAGACTTAGGAAAACCAAGAGTGAGGATTCAAGAGGCCTCAGGAGACTTACAAGAGGGTGGAATTCTATTCCCAAGTTCCGAGACAAGTTATTTGAAGACGAAGACCTAAAGCGATGGAAAATCGGAGAATTTGGGCCCGGGAATAGACCTCATGCGCCTAACACATGAAAAAATGCCCAGGGCATGGATTTTGCAAGCCATTCACCTAGGGAAATTTAATGCGCCTAGAGCATGGTTTGCCATGCTCTCACATGTGCCTAGGGTTATGCGCCCTGTGCATCTGAAAATGCGGGGAGCAAGCGTCTTTTCTTGCTTCTGTGTTGGGTAAAGCCCGCACTTTTAGCCCAAACCTAGGTAGAAACTCTCACTATAAATACTAGCCTTCCTCATTCATAATTTCTCGTTCATAACTGTAGCATTTCAAGAGGAATGCAACTTTGGAGCTTCAGGAGAGTTTCTATCTTCTCCTTGATTTTCTAAGGTATGTGTTTATCATTTGTAATTTGTTTTTAGTTACAATGTGTAACTATATCTTTTTAGGTTAGAGTTCTAAGATGAACATATGTTTATCTTTGTTGGATATTTATTTAATTTAATGTCATGTATATTTTATTTATTTTTTGTTCGCTATTATGTTTTATTTAGTTATTTATTTCAAAGAAGCGTAACCCTAGATTAGGTACTTAGGTTCTGACAGGGCCTAACATTGTTATTACTATCTTGCTGCTTATATCTTAATATTTATAGGAAGTAATTAGTTACTAACTAGCGAAAGATACCGAAAGCGAGTTGAACCTAGTAGTAAGTACATAGGAGGTGACATTACTAAGACTGAGTGGTAACTCTATGAACCTAGGATGTAACTGGTTGGTAATTAAGGAAACAAGCGTCTCCGGGGAATAAACCTAGATAGAACCATTCTCTTGAAACCCTTAGTAAGGTAGACGAGATAGGGCTGCCCGTTTGAAGAACTACTAAGTGCGGAGAGAACGTGTGCTATTAGTGTCCTAAGATTCATAGATGGGTTGAACTAATGGAACCTTGACCTTCATTGCCTTGCAAAAACTGGAATGCCAATTTAAGTTTATGCTTTCAATTACCTTTGAGACGGTAAGACCCCGCATGTAAGGATCACCGTGCGATCATCAGGTGCAACCACACTTAGGAGGGATAAACCTAGTTAACTGAGATTTATAGACCCCACACGTAAGAAGCACCGTGTGATCAACAAGTGTACCTTCCAACCTTCTAGGTTAGTCATGTTCCAACAGCCTCATCACTTGTATAGTCTACCTAAGATAAATAAACACGACATGACTGTTATTTAATATCCAACAATATAAACAGAGGGGATTCGAAGAATCCTAACCGCTGCTTACTTTTCTGCAACCAAAAACAGGTAAACTTGCTCTGTTGCAAACAGATAAAAATTGAAAGATTTCTAACCCTTATCTTTTATATCTTCAACTTACAAAAATAAGTAACGAAAATTGTTTGGACGAAACGACAATCCATCTGGATACGATACTCTACTTATCACTCTATTACTTGGTAAACGATTTGGTACACTTGCCATATCTGACCATCAAGTTTTTGGCGTTGTTGCTGGGGATTGTTGATATTTTTGACTCAACAATTTAAATTACTTATTTTTTCTATCTCTATTTTTCAGTCATTTATTTTTCTGCATTTTATTTTTGTGTTTTCAAAATTCAAAAAATACCAAAAAATATATTTTATTTTTTAAAAAAAAAAAAACAAAAATATTATTCCAATTGACTCTATTCTACTAAGAGCTTTGTGTAGTTTGTTTTATGCGTAATACCAAAACTGGCGTTCTGCAATTTGATCCAAACATAAACAAAACTGAACCAACACTTGGAAAGTAGCCCGACTTGCAAGAGAAAGGACAGAACAACAGGAAACTATCCCTATTAAAGACTATTCATCAAACGAGTATGAAATGGGAGAAGAAATCCGCATTACCCTAGGATACTATGGGAGGCTGGACAACTTGGACGAAGTATCACTTGGTTTTCAAACAGCAAACCCGGTGGTGTTTGCCATCAAGAACAGTGTTATGATGAATTTGAAATCTAACCAATTTTTAGGTAAGGGGATGGAATATTGCAATGCTCATTTGACACACTTTCTGGATGCATGCAGCACCATCAACCCAGTTGAGGTGTCAGAATCAGACAAACGACTCAGGTTTTTTAGCTACTCTCTAACTGGAAGGGCAAGGGATTGGCTTGATGCATTACAAGCGGTACGATCGAGACTTGGAATCAGCTCAAGAGGGAGTTCTTAGACATGTATTTCCCAACTTCAAGGTACTTGGCGCGGAAGAATGAGATTTCCAACTTCAAGCAACAAGAAGGAGAAGTCCCATATTATTTCCGGGAAAGGTTGAAGCTACTGTTGTCGAGGTGTCCTAGTCACAAGATGTCAAAACTGGATATCATGCAAGCCTTCATGATGGGACTAAAACCAGATATTCAGATGCTACTAGATGCTTCTGTAGGAGGAACCATGAAAATCAAGACAACTGATGAACTACAAGAGTTGATTGACAACATGTCTCTAAATGAATATTGAGGACACACCGAGGAAGAGGCAACCCCAAGGAAGAAAGGTATGATAGAAAGTTTCCAATGACCTGAAAGTTTGCTTCTCAAGGAAAACACAGTTAAAGGGGTAGCACCCTTAGGGTAAATGATTCTTTCATGCAAATTGTGTATGCATTCATCTATACATGCCATATAGTCATCTTCTGAGATCGAAATAGAGACCCTATCCCCTTTGATCACCATTTGTGGAAGTTGTGAAGTTGGTATATCATAAACATTGCTTATGACCTGGGCGAAGGTTTTTTCATGTTTTGGTGTGGTATTTTGGCAATCAGGCTTTGGTAATGGATTTGGAGTGGTTTGATATAGGCAGGGCCATGGAAACAGGACAAGATTTAGAGTGGAGGTGGTGTTTTGAGGCATGTCGGTGGTGGTTGGTAGAGGTTACCTAGGTATGAAGTTAACTTTTAGAAGGTGATAGATGAACAATATACTTTCTCTCCTAAAATCTCCAGAGCTTACCTATTTAATTCATTATTATTTCAATAATTTTGATCTATCGATTTACCTTTTCCGACAATATGATAAAGCTAAAAAATACTCATACTTCTTAAAGTTGATAATCATTAAGCTCTGAAGACATATTATTGTTTTTCAAGACATGGATCTTTCTATCAAACGTTGCTTATTTGAACATGTTGGGTCGTGCTTAAAAGCAATCACTACTACTCCTGGAAAATGAAATTTTGAATTAGTCCAATATGTTTCAAATGAGAACTTTACAGATATTATTGTTGTAGAGTTGGTCGTTTAAACATTTTCTATTTTTTCACTAACATCTTTTAAATTGGTTCATCTATATTTAATTTATAACATTTCTTAAAATAAAATAACATAATATAATTTTTTAATAATTTAAAATATTAATAAAAAATTGAATATAATCATATAAAAATTTCATAATTTTCATATTCAATTATAATCGTCAAGGTCTCAGGTTCGATTCTCCCTTGTATCAATTAGGATGGGATAATTTAGTTTTTAAAAAAAAAAATTGTCAATTTTTTTTTTAGGCAAAGGAGATTACAGCAAGAACTGTAACCCCATAATATATTGAAATGAAAAAGAAAGATACAAAGCAAAAAAGAGGGGGGACAAAAAACTAAAACCCTCAAGGGTTAAGAAACCCTAAAACTAGGTAACCCTGGTTTGTTACTAACTAGATCAGCCGTAATATTAGCAGGAATTTGGGAGAACCAACAGTGAGAAACAATACTTAAACCAGTGTTAGCAAGAGTGTCAGCGCACTTGTTACCTTCCCTAAAGATATGAGAAACATAGAAATGCATGGAAGATATCAAATGAAGACAATTATTCCATCTGTTTTGAAGGTGCAAGGGAACAATTTTGTGAGATGTAAAGGCCATGTAAACTAACATGGAGTCGGTTTCTAACCAAAGGTATCGCCAACCTTTCTTATGCGCAATCTCAATAGAAACCATTGCACCAATGAGCTCTGCGCATAAGGTTGTAGTAACACCAAGATTAATAGCAAAGGCTCCAATGAAATCTGAGTTGGAATTTTTGTAAATACCACCACAATCTGCAGCACCAGGATTACCTAAAGACGCGCCATCAGAGTTAAACTTCACCCAATTAACCAAAGGAGGGGACCAAAGAATTTCTTTGATGATCTGAGGTTTAGGAGGGTTAATTGTAACATCAAAATGTTTCAAAATAACAAATTCAGTGATGGAAGATCTGGCAGAAAGTTTGGTTAAGTTTCCTGACATGTTTGTACTCGAAATTATCAAATTCTTAGCAGTTCTAAGATTGATAATCTTGTCTTGAAATCTTCTTTGGTTTCTGCAAAACCAAATGGTATTAAAGCAATTGATAATGGCAGAAAGAATTACTAATTTACATTGTGGAGACCAACTCCTCTCGTAGACTAACAGAGGTTCCAAGAAGGATGAGAGGTTGAAATTGACATTGATAAGAGATTGAAGCCAACTCCAAAGCTGATTAGCAAAGCTACACTCTAGAAAGAGATGAGCAGAAGTTTTAGAGGCTATGGCACATAGGTTTGCATATAGAAGGAAGCTGACAGCCTCTTTGAAGAATATTATCGTCTGTAGGCAATTTGTGATGAAGCATTATCCAAACCAAAAGAGATTTAGAGGGAGGGATAGCAGCCTGCCAAATAAACTTTGCCCAGTTTAAGTGTTGTTGATTAGATGTGCTATGAAACAAATATGCATCCTTAAAGGAGAGATTACCATCATGAGATTTTTTCCAAATGAGCTTATCTTCTTTATAAGTCAAGGGGATGGTAACCAAATTTAACTTTTGCTGCAAGTTGGGAAAAGCCTGTAAAATATCTTGAGGGACATTCCTACATTTATTGAGAATGAAATGATCCACTGTTGTAGTTAAAGAGTTATGGTGAAGGTGAGGTATATTAAAAGTGGAAGTAAGAGGTTCTCCACACCATGAGTCGCACCAAAAGTTGATGTGCTCCCCATTCCCTAATTGCCAATCTCATTAATTTGATAAATAATTAATAATATAATAAAACAAAAAATATACTTTATTAGAATTGACACAAAAAATACGTAATTGTATAAATGTTTTTAATATACTTAATGATTGAATGTTATTTAGAATAGTACCCATGTATACTTTTATTTTATTATTTGTAGCAGACTCATGGATATTTTTAATTTATTTTAATCTAAATAAATAAAAAATTTGTCTAGTAAACAAATATTAGATTACTATCAAACTCTTAAATAACGTTCTCCTAATCTTGAACGTATGTGACATTCATATTTTTCTAGTTTTTTTATACTATTGTAAGTTTTGTTTTTGATTACATGAGAAAAGGAAAAGAAAAGGAAAAAAAAGAGAATTCCATCCTTACAAAGGACACCTCAAGAGCATTAGCTAGTAAAGCGGGTGAAAAACTACAAGGAGGCTCTTGAAGCATAAATAGAGGATCTACGTTAATAGCTCTCAACATTGCTAGCACATCTGTGTGAAAGGTACGATGAAGAGATATTGTCCAATCATTTTGCATGAAATCTCTAATAAACGCTAGCTCATTAGCATAATGATGAAATTGAAACGTTCCCTCTGTGACAAGTTGAATCACATGCAAGGAATATGAGAAACATATTACTTTTCTAAATCCAGCCTACCAACACAGTCTGATGCCCACTAAAAGCGCGCATGTATTTCCGCATGGACAATATTGGACAAACCTACACTCCCAACGAAACCAAATTGAAATGATCCATCATGGTTATGCACCAAGCCACCAAGCCCTGCATGGATTAGTAAGAGCATTTACATCTACATTGAGTCATGGCATCCTCATCCCCTTTATTCCAACACACTTCATGATTTTTCAAGGGGAGTGGGAGGTTGGACTTTCAAACGCCTTCCTGGAAACATGTAGTTGAGTAAAGATAGATGTTATTATCTAGTTGTTTGCCTGTGATTTTGGCAAACAGGGGCTAGTTTTGATTATTACAAGCGAGATCAAACTAAAAATCTCAAGACCGTTGTGCAAAGGTTTTTATCGGAAAAGAGTTTGAAAAAAGGCCACAAAATGCACTCAGGTTGCTTAGAGAGCAGGACGGGTTTGATATAAAAAGGCAATGTCTCTCGACAGGTTTGAGAATGCGATTAAATGCTTAAAATAAAGCAAGATAAAAGTAAGTTAACGCACGTAAACTCAAGGAAAAGGTAAAATGCAATGCATTAAAATAAAAAGGGGGTGATCTACAAATCAGTTTACATACATTCTGTATAACTCGTTTCCCTAGATACCGGTAGTTTGAGTGTTATAGAATTCTGTATATGATTTGTGACCCACTTTCTGGCTTGGAAACTACTATTTATACTAAAACACTAGATGGCGAAGCACTAACTCCATGATCAACACTTCTTCCATCTTGGACAATCACTTGCCCCACGTTTTCCACTAAAAGGAAACCGCTTCCTTGCTTGAAATCGTGCTTCCCACCCTTTTGCTTGTCTTCGACGCGAAACTGTCCTTTCAGCCTTACTGTGTCCAGATTCTGATTGTGCGCCTTAGGCTTCAAGCTTCGTCGAAATTCTCCAATTGAAATAAGAAAGCTTCTCCAATTCCTACAAAGTAAAAGGTTGATGACAGTCCGTCATTTCACATTCTTAAAATCTTTTTATGATATTTTTGAGTTCACAAGCAAGCTTAAGCAGCAAGAAAAGCAAGAAAAACTGAAGAAATTAAAAAAAGGGAATCGTGTCACGATTACTGAAAAACGTGTCACGATTTGGAGCTCCCAAGAATCATGCATTCGACATTGGTGAAAACGTGTCACGATGGAAAAAAACGTGACACGATTATGGAAACCCTAATTTGGGTAGTTTGTTACACAACGCAGAAACGTGTCACGATTTACTTAAATCGTGCCACGATTTTAGGAGAAGTTGTTGCCTATTAAGCTGAAGACTATTCTGAAAAAAAGGGTTATAAACAAAGAAGAGCAAACTGCGATTTTGAGACCTAAAGACGCCAAGGAGGGCGATTTCTTCAACCTTCTATCAGTTCATGTATGTTTTGATTCTACTATTGGTTATGCTATTTGTAAACTCGATTATGAGTAGTTAAATCTCTTAGAGATTAGGTCTGAGATGATTCTGTGTAACCCTAATTGATCCATGTTGCTGTGAAACTCTATTTATTGTGAATGACAATCTAGTTTTTATTCAATTCAATTGTTCTTAATGCTTTTTATATCCTGATCAAATATAAACATGATTTAGTGAGAACGAATGACTACTGACTATAACTTTCGACTTAGACCTAATTGAATCGTTCTAATAAACAAGGATAGTCTAGGAATGGATAATAGTTTGTTAGTGATATTAGGTTAACGTATTTAAACCTTCAAAGATTATTAGATCACCTAAGGAATTAGGGGTTGTAATTTGAGAAGAGGGTCCTAACTCAAGGAAGTGATTAAGACTATTTTGTTAACTATCGTGGAACTAGAAAATCGTTCACAAGAATAGGTGCAGTATACCAATTAGGGGAACATAGATGATTCGAAAGACCTGATCACATCTCTCTCTCATATTTTCTAACCAAATCTATATTTTCTAACCGAATCTTTATTTTATGTTATTTAATTTTATGAAATAAAATCAAATCTACTGCCTAGGGCAAACAAAATAAATTATACATCCTAAATATTTACTTTATTGCTAAATTGAAATTAACACAGTCTTCGTGGATACGAACTTATTTTATTACTTCGATAATTTTTGGTACACTTGCCAATTGTCTATCAAAGGTCAAACAAGTGTCGAGCATATTAAATGAGTCTGTCAAATTTACAGGTTAACAAGCCTCACGATTTTTTAAGGGGAGTGGGAGGTTGGACTTCCAAACGCCTTCCTGGAAACATGTAGTTGAGTAAAGATAGATGTTATTATCTAGTACTTCACAAGAATTGTTTCCTCAAAAATAACTTTGTTGTGAGAAATACAAATATTCCACATTAAAAGAAAAGAATCACAACCGAGTATCAAGGTCCTCCAGAAATTAGTGAGAAGAATGGTCTTTAAATATTAGGGTGGTCCTTTCACAAAAATATCATTAGAGAGGAGTCCCAAATCTACAACTTGATTTTACTATTTAATACTCTCCTCCCGTCTTAAATTATAAGTCGCTTTAAAATACTAATGAAACATCAATGTTTTTTGTTTCGATTGGATGAAACATTAATGTTATTCTTTCTAGGTTTTGTTTAATTAGCAACTTTTCTATTAAAAAAAACAATTATTTATTAAAAAGTTATATATTTAATATAAAATACACAAGTTTCGATACAAACTTACTTTTTTTTTTTAATAAATAGAAACTTACTATTTTAAACTTCTTAACACGTGAGAGTTTGCACATGATAGAAAAAATATTCTTTATATTATACTATGAACTATTTATTATTGTTTTTTCTTTCAAATTTTTAATTTATCTTTCGTATACTTTTAATGAAGAATGTTTTTTTTTAAATAACTCATCATTTCTCATTCTCATACAAAATTAACAGTATTTTTTAACCTCTATACAATTGTCAAAACAACTTGTAATTTGTGACAAATGAAACAGGCTTCAATGTTGAAAATAAATCAGCACTAGCAATCTTTTTGAGTGACAAAGATTCCCCTACAATATCAAACTCATCAATAATGATGACAATGACTGACGCAAAGCAATGGTACTCATTGAAATATTTAGCAATAAGATCCAATGAGCACCTTAAAACTCTTGATCGATTTTTTTCCCGAGTGACCATATTATTTGCGTGAAATATACTCTAAATTTTTTATAATGATTAATTTCTATGGAGAATCTACTACAACTTTTAGTTGGATCTTCCCTCTCAACTACATTAACAAGATATTAAGCTAAGTTAACCCAAAGAAGCAAGCTTTGCTAGAACTCCGGCTGCAAGGGAATTAACATATGTGCAAGGTTCAGTCTTAGGTGAATCTGTACGTTTATCATTGAACTTGTCATTGATGTCAGGTCCACCAACAATGGCCCCAGTTAGCTCATGTGGATTTGGTGCATCTCTTTCTAGCCATTTCTTAAAGCTTGTGGGACAGTTTATCTCTTCGTTCGGTGACAAATTTGGCACTGAAGCACCTCTATGGTGAGCTTGTGTTGGTGGATTTTTCCCAAATCCTACCATGTATGATCTTCCTTCAGGATTTTTCCCTAATATGTAATCCATCTGTTTACCATCCAAATATTAGATAGTCACTCTATATATGTCTATATTCTTTATTTCCAAAGCATGTGTTATAGCAACTTTGGATCCTCTACGATTGTGGTATGGTGTTGTCACGGTAGAGACTATTAGATTTAGAGAAAAAAATTCTCTAAATCTAACCGTCCCTAAAGCTGCAACATCATACTACATCGGTAATAATTCATTTTCAAAAAATTAGAGATTAAAAAATAAAAGTATAATGAATATTGTCGCTGAATATTAGAGATGTCAAAATTGAAGATTAATTTTGTTTTATAAGTCTCCAAGTATGTGATAATATATAATGAATATGTGAGTATAAATAATGTAATTTTTTAAGGGGAAATAATGCATTATATACTTACTTGCATTTTGGCAAAATCAAGGAGATGGGCTGAGTCAAATTCTTTGTTTCCACATTTGACCTTTTGATTATATTTGGCAAGTAAATCACTATATACAGTGAACAAGAAAGATGTGCTGGTGGCATATTGTGTATTAGCACCATCTCTCATATGAATAAACCCACCTGCATAATCATATTTAAATATATTAATTATACATGAAAAGATGACAATTAAATATAAGCTTAAAAATGTACATGTAATTTACCAGGAGTCAAATTGATTTGCTTGTAAGGACTATCAGGAAGGTCTGAACATATGTAACTTTCACCATGTGCTTTAAATGCTTCAAGACCTTTTTGACCTTCAAAATGTAACTGAGTGAGAAGAATTTGAACTCCAGCATATTTAAGGTCCCAACTGAATTCTGCTACACTAGCACTAATTGCTTCTTCTTGTATGTACTTCATGTACATTGATTTCCTTGTTGCCATGTATAGCCATGTTGCAGCCCACATTAGCTCATCCTATATATATACACGCATCACATTAATTTAATTATTACAATCCAAATATTAATTCTCTCTTACTGAATTAAGAAAGGTTAATTATAAGAGTGATTACGTACATTATAGCCTGAATAGGAGCAGTAGAAGGGACATTCTCCATCATAGGTTCCTTTATGAGATTTCGCCAATTCGAAAAGCTGTCAGGAAATTGGGAGAAATGAATTAAGCTTTCATATTCCCAACCAATACTATAGGTTACATTTTTCTATACATGTAATTGGTATATTGTCTAGGCTTAAATATAAGCAAAAAAAAGTAGTTAATTTTCATACCAATTTTGCTTTATTGAGGAGACGGCGAGCATATTTAGGATCAACATGCCTAAAAACAATGGAAGAAGCAGCCATAGCAGCAGAAGTTTCAGCTGCAATCTCAGTACCAGGTGTGTTACTATCAATTAATTTAACTGTTCTCTTTGTCTTCATATTTTCTGGTGGTGCCCAACAATGGTGATCATCAACTGGGTCCCCTACCTCTACATATAATCTATTTCTTTGGGAACTAGTTTTCAGAAAATAATTCGTACCCCATCTAATGGCATTTTGAATATTTCCCATTTCATTTGTTGCTTCAAATTCTGTTTTATAAAATATTGCCGCCCATGATAATGTAGTAACTGTGAATGCCATTGGTAGCCCATATTTCACATTGTCCCCAGCATCATAATATCCTCCTGATAGGTCAACCTATTCAATTCAATAAAATCAAACACATATGCCAAAATTTGTCATTTTGTACGTAAAAAAAAATTGTGTAACTTTCATAATTAATATTCACCATTAGAAAAATAAACATACATTAGCGAGTTTTCCATCATCCACTGCTGAGTCTCCTCTCCAAGGGACCCTATTATTGGGAGGGAGTTTCCCTGATCTTTGTGCCTCTAAGAAGATGAGAGATTTTGTGAGAGCTTCCTTGTAATTAAATTGACCCTTAACAAGTATCATGTTTCCTTGGAACAAAGCAAGCCATGTTGCAATGATGGCCCAATATACTCTTTTATTATCCATGAATAATCCCAATAAAAAAAAGTGGTAGAAATATTATAAGGTGAGATGTTTGTGAAATGTGTATTGGGATTGAAGTTTATAAAGACTTGTAAATGAGTGGTTATGTTTATGGTTGAAAATTTGTTTTTTTTTTTGTTGTTTTGCAATGAGAAAATCAGTAGTAACTACTTCTTTGATTTAGGTGTTTGGTTTTATTTTCTGCTTTTTTGTGATGGCGGGAAAAAGTAATAGTAAGTTTTAGAGGATGGAATCAAATGAAATGAAACAAACTAAGGAATGGTTGTGAGAGAAAGATGCCTTAAATTTATTTATTTTATGAGAAAAGTTGTTAGTTGTTTCAATTAACAAACAATAATTTCGACCTATCAATTTACCTTTTCCGACAATATGATAAAACTGTAAAATACTCATACTTCTTAAAGTAGATAATCATTAAGCTTGGAAGACATATTATTGTTTTTCAAGACATTGATCTTGCTATCAAAAGTTGCTTATTTGAACATGTTGGGTCGTGCTTGAAAGCAATCACTACTACTCCTAGAAAATGAAATTTTGAGTTAGTCCAATATGTTTCAAATGAGAACTTTACCGTTATTATTGTTGTAGAGTAGGTCATTTAAATATTTTCTATTTTTTCACTAACATCTTTTAAATTCTTTCATCTATATTTAATTTATAACATTTTTTAAAAATAAATTAACATAATATAATTTTTTTTAATAATTTAAAATATTAATGAAAAAATTAAATATAATCATATTAAAAATTCATAATTTTCATATTTAATAATAATCGTCAAGGTCTCAGGTTTGCCCCTGTACCAATTTGGATGAGATAATTAACTTATTCAAAAATATTGTCAATCTTATTGATTTGATTAATTATTAAAAATATAATCAAAAAATATATTTTATTCAAATTAATACAAAAAATATGCAATGTTATAAATGCTTTTAATATAGTTTGATAGAATGTTATTTAGAATACTACTCATGCATATTTTTATTTTATTATTTATAATAGGGTGCCCCCTAATATGGACCTCCCAAAAAAAGGTCCACCAATAAACCTCCTTGTATAACCTGCTGCAACCAGTCATCGATATTTTTTTTAAAAAAATAATCAATTTTAATAAAAAAAAAACTATACTTTTTTGCATCC
>Ga0228710_1008637_pt1 | contig 14524 bp, 7 predicted proteins | sample MedpolnodulmetaG_FD_177995 | JGI IMG/M metagenome (GOLD analysis project Ga0228710, IMG submission 177995) | Root nodule microbial communities from Medicago polymorpha collected in Santa Monica, California, United States - pink nodules | ecosystem: Host-associated > Plants > Roots > Nodule...
CTATTTGTTGTGGAGATTTACCCATTTGTCAGGACTTGGAGGTTTATATTATGAATTATATTGATACCATGGCATGTATATTTTAGAGATTTGTGACCTTTATCCGTTGCGACTTTTGAGGAATTATATATGCATGATGTTTGAATGTTTATGAGAAGACGTAGCATCTATTTCTTGAATATTCATTGTATTCGCGTGTATTATCGCTTTAATAGAAGTAGGGTGTTACAACTTGTGCTAAATCATTTGCCACTTGATTCTCAATTCTTGGCACATGTTGAATATTGAAAGATTCAAAATTATTTAACAAAGAATTAGCATAAACAAAATAAGAAAACAAATTATCACTTATGCATTTGTACTCCTTTGTTAGCTGCTTCACCACTAATTTTGAATATCCCTTTATCACAACATTATCTGCCCCCAGTCCAAGCAGTATCTCTAATCCCACTATCAACGCTTCGTATTCAGTCTCATTATTGGAGCAAGTGCCATTAATAACATGTCTAAAATTGTCCTCTTTTTTCAGTCGAAGTATTGGTGAAAATGCTTGTGTTTTTCCACTTAAGTTAGAGATAAATCTTCTCAAGAAGTTGATTTTTCCCATCAAAGACTGAAGTTCCTTCTTTGTCGAAGGAGGCTCAGTTTCCAGAATAGCCTTAGTTTTATTTTGATTAACTTCAATACTTTTTTGGTGCACGACAAAAGCTAAGAAGTCACCTGCACATACACCAAAGGCACATTTCAATGGATTCATTTTCAATCCATATTTTTTCATTCTTTCGAACGACAATCGAAGTTGTCCCAAATGATCATCTCCCGACGAAGACTTTACAACAATATCATCAATAAAAATCTGCATGAATTTATCAATAAAATCATGAAATATTGAATTCTTTTCTCTTTGGTATGTAGCACCAGCATTCTTTAGGCCGAAAGGCATTACTACCCATTCATAAGTACCTAAAGCTCTTGGACATCAAAATGTTGTTTTTGACACATCTTCTTCAGTGACGAAGATTTGATTGTAACCAGAATCGCCATCGAACATACTCAAGTATTCAAACCCTGCCGCATAATCAACTAGCATTTATGCCAATGGCATAAAATATTCATCCTTTGGTGTAGCATTGTTCAGGTCTCCAAAGTCTATACAAACTCTAAGAGTTCCATTTTTCTTAATTACAGGAACAATGTTTGCTAGTCATTCAACATACCTTGCAGTTCTAATGAACTTGCTTTTGAGGAGTCTTTTGATTTCCTCGTTAATCTTCGACATGATCTGAGGTGCAAACCTTCTTGGAAGCTTTTTTACTGGTTTCTTGTCTGATCGAATTGGTAACTTCTATTCTACCACATTTCTGCTTAATCCAAGCATTTCATTATAATCCCAAGCAAAATAGTCTATGTACTTCTTCAGAAGTGAAGTGCAACTATTTGAACCTTCAATTATGGGCCAATTTTAGAACTTATGTAAGTTGGCCTTTTTATTTATTCATCTCCCAAATCGATTTCTTCCAAAGGATCCTTAGTCTGGATCTTTTTGGTTTCATGAGAAGGATCTTTCTCAAAACCTAAAGGTTCATCATAAAAAAATGATGTCAAATTTTTGGCCTTCAACCATTATTTCCTATGGTTCTTCACCAACTGTTTCGACAACATCTTTTTCAATGGTTCCAATAACCATCTTTTGTTATAATTTAGCCTCTAAGGCCTTCTTGGTTTAATTTTTGGCCAAATAAGCCGTAATCCTGTTCCAAGCATCTTGCTCAGACATGATAATCATTCAAATATTCCGCCCTGTTGGGGAATTAGATGTTTCGCCGTGGATTCTGTGTTAGGGGTCTCCTTTTCCCACATGAAGCCTTACAAAACTCACATTTGTTTGATCAGTACAAACATCTTCAGCAAAAGAACAAGGTGCAATATTTGCCAAGTTTTTCTCAAAAGTCTTTCTTGTGACACGATTGACTTAAGCAAGATAGTAACTTTGATCTGCCTCAACATTTTCGACCATACCATCATCTCTCCAGCAAAATAGAAACTTGATTAAAAATCGTGCAACATAGTAGTAGCTAAATACAACCCATAAAAAGTGTTTACAAAGTCGTTAATTAGTTCTCTGATTTAAGAGATTTATTTCTCAAAGATGTCAAACATAAATAAATAGTACACATTACTCATATACAAGGTCATTGCAGGTTTAGAAATTATACGACCAAAAGGTAAAGTAAGCTTCAAAGTAAAAGAAGATGCAAGAAATAGCTTATGATTCTATGATCATATTCAAGAGCTTAAGTTCATGAAATCAAGTTGTAGCATTTGGTATTTGCGCAGACAAGACTCGGCTGCGATACTCCCCCATAGCCCATATCGGATAGATGTTTCGATACGATGCGTAGTTGTTGGTACATATACTAAAAAACACTCCAGTTGCTTCCTGTTTCAATATGATGCATACTTGTAAGCAATTGAGTCATATTGGATGAAATTAATGTAGATCTTATAATTTTAAGAATAGATTTCGCATAAAGTGGTGTGATATATATAAATTTCACCTGATAAGAAAATGAATTTTATATGGGTGCTATTAGCATTTTTAATTAGTGAATGAAATGCAATATTCTAAGCTATTGTATAATATATGCAGTAATCAAATTACCTGTTGTGGGAAGTCTCCATCTTCCATTTGTGAATTGATTAGTAGCTTCATTCCACGGTGTATGGGTGTTGGATCAATTTCAGCCTTTTATAAAACATCAACTTATAATTAATTAGCAGACAAATTAACATATACTATGCATCTATCAAGAAACTTTAATTCACTAACCTGCCCTGCATTAATAAGGGCCAACAAAGCCCACGAAGTTTGAACTAAATGTGCACTGTTGTTTTCTAGGTTTGTATAAACCTGTTTAACAAGGAAAAACTTGGTGAGTTTAATTTATTTCTTTATTTGGAGAGACAAAATGACAATAACTACTTGAAAACTCATACATACGAAATGTAGAAGTTGGAGTTCAAACCCTGTTCACGGCACCCGTCCTAGTGATTTCAATATATTTACAAATTGAACTAGGATTTGAAGATAGTTTAATTTATTTTCACGTATGCGAATTCTTTATCTTTAACACAAGGATAACATCATATCAAACCAAGATGAGAATAGTGTTAGAAACCACACTTTTTTCAACACTCTACTATTGGTTCAAAATTTATATGGATCCTAAGCAAATGCAGGTTGATGTGTAATTGGTGTTGATCTAATTGGTGTGGAGTTGACTCATACCCTATAATGCCATGTTCTCAACTCACGATGTCATCATAAGACTTCATTGGTGGTTAATTTATAATAAGTACTTATGTTATCGCTCTATCAGATGTCTAGAAATGGATTTTGTGTGTTTTTGCCAACTGCGCGCAGTGAATCGTATGGTATAAATGCATGTTGATTGTGAGAATATTTTCTCATGTTTGCCTACTTTGTTGGACGCAACTTTTAGGACGGTCTGTCCTACCGTAAAAGTCCCGACCTCTAATCCCATAAGTGGTGAAACCTCGATCAAGTCCACAGATACATGTTTTCGTCCTACCCATCCATGCACCATAACATCTGTAGACTACAGGTCTTAGTGTTGATCTACTATCTAATGGGTTAGTCAGAAAGGTCAGAGGCACCTACTTCTTCAGTGATACTCCCACCCGCTGAATATATCAAAAAAGACATCCCTAACAAAGTCATGTTTGTACTTAAAGTCAAGAAGCTCTTTACAATGAACTGCATGCTACCCAAAAGTATCCAAACACACCTTACGACAAACAAAACAGGGCACACCGTATTCATAGAAAATATTGGAATTATAAGGCGATATCTAAAGATGGAGGGACAGAAACCAAGAATTGAAAGTGAATTGGTTCAGACCCACCGAACGGAAGTAAAACTCAATGGACAGCACGAAAGGTGTTTTGATAGATGCTAATCAGTGGATGTTTTCAGCACCAAAGGTGGGAAAACCCTAGCACGGTGTTTCCCTATATTCTTATTCAAATGAACTAAATTTATGAAATTGAATACGTTTTTAATTAATAAATTGTTATATCTTGAATCCATTTTTTGTTATTACAAAATTTCTTTTTTATTGAAAATGGTAAGGTTCCACTATTTAACGTTTTTATAAAAGTACATAATAGATTTACCCCTATTTAATTTCATGACTATAATTTAAAATCAAATTTCAATTTTAAATCACTAAACAACTTACATTTATCAATAACTTTAGGGTCCGTTTGGTTTCGGGGTTTTAATGGGGAGGGGAGGGAATATTTTTAATTTGTTGTGTTTGGTTCAATTTTTAAAAGGGGAGGGGAGGGGAAGGAAGGGGAGCAAAATCCCTCATAAGCTCATTTATTGCTCCCCCTCAAATTGGAGTTTTTTGGAGGGGTTGTACAAAAAAAAATTCTCGTACAAAAAAAAAATAGAAGTTAAGAATATGTGGTTCTACTAAAAAAGAAGAAAAGGATGATATAGGCATGTTAAGAGAAAAGGGTAATAAGCAATATATTGAAAACACTTAAATTTTTAATAAGGACGATTTTGTTATTTAAAAATAAATATGAGGATAATTATGTCAATGTAATTAAAATTGTATTATATATTAAAACATTATCAACAAACTTTGTGCTGGATTTTTTTATAAATATATTTTATAAATCAGTTCTAACAATAAATTTTTGTGTAAATATTTTTATATTTTCCTAGATTATTTTATAAATCAGTGCTCTAATATTTATGAATACCTAATATCTTGTTAGAAGTTTTGTGTATGATTATTTATGGAGTTTTCGGTTACGGTTACTGAATTTTCATGTTTAATTTTTTATGAAGTGAATAATTTAAAAATCGTGATACTATTTTATGATTAGAGGGATAAAAAAGTAATTTAGTTTTAAAATCCCTCCCCTCCTTTATGAACCAAACATATATTTGATTAAAATCTCTAACCTCCCCTTCCCTCCCATCATTTGAAGCAAACATATATTTAATTGAACTATCTCCCCTTCCCTTCTCTCCCTTTCCCTTGGTTGCATAATATGAGAACTCCACTGATATAAGGGTTAACGAATTTGAAGTTTAGGGTTTAAGTCAAAATAAAAACTAACATATTAATTAATAGACTAACATTTATCATTCTAAAAAAGTTCATAACTAAAAGTTCGTTTTAGATGAATAGATAACTAGACCTTTTTTTCGTTTGACAAGTAACTCTCTCCCCATCCTCCATTAGGAAGCTGCTTAGATAACAAAAATTGACAAGCTTTTTGCAATGAAGAGCAATTATTGTAGTTTTTTCCCCAAGCTGTTAGTCCCTTCACAGCAAACCAAGTACCATACGTATAGCAATTTCCCCAAGATGCGTACCTGCGGTATAAGTAGCTATGGTAAATTATGAACCATTTGTTTCTTTTATGATACTAATGGATTATGGACCATATCTTGTAGCTAATAAAGTAAGCTAAAAAGAAAATATGTATGTAGGGTTTTTGTAAAATATTTAGTTGAGTTAAGATAAAGTATGTATCATTATAAAGAGTTCGTTGGTGGCTGATTTTTCTAGCATTTTTGTACACTTATATGAGAAAGTTTAAGAGAAAATATGCAATACCAAGAGCCATCAGGATTTTGTGTGTTTTCAAGGTAACAAATTGCTTTATCAATGCATTGATGTATTTCCTTTGTTCTATGGTTTGGGTGTAAGCTTGTGAAGAGAGCCAGAGCTTGTATTGCTGATCCAGTGCACTCATTGTACCTATTTCACTCACAATAATATGTCAATTGCTAAATGTATGTCTCATCAATAAATACTATTCAACAAATTTTTCATTCAAAAAAATATATCTTTGTGTCAATTTGTGTTTGTTACTCCAAATATATCATCTTTTCGTTTAAGGATATGTAAAAAGATATTTTATTTTTTAGTTTTTAAAAATATACCACATTTTAAAATCGGTTCATGTAGTATGTAGAATATTTCATTTTAATGTCTTATAATAAAGACTAAAATGAATATTACAAGAACCATTTTCAGTATACACAATATTGTTTGGGAATAAACCAAATATCAAACACCAAAAAATTACTTGTAGCAAGGGTTGAAAACAAAATGTTATATTTACTGGTAGCAAAATCATATTTAGACCAATATATATATGTATAGTTTATTGACGATAATGTTCTTGGCTTACTCCCTCTCAATTAGACTGCCTTCAAAGATTTCACTTGGATTGAATATCTGCAGTAAACATACATAAATGAATAAAATTAACTCAACTCTTAATTCCTCTTTTGTTTCTAAATATACGCATGAGATATACAATTCCAACCTCTAACCAACGGTATGCATTTTGAGGCTCCCAAATAGTGAATCCTCCATTACTGCTCTGTATTTAAATGGAATTTGATTTTTGAAACGATCAATGTTAATGTTAGTAGTCGTGTTACAAAAAGAAATTAACAATGGATCGATAGTTTCTGAGATTTTAGTGGCCTAGGGCGAACCAACAATTTGGATCATAATTAATAATTATACATAAACATCAAACATGATACGAAAAACTTTGAACTTTTTATTGAATATTCAAATGCTCATGCAAAACAATTAATAGAAACTAAACAATTTTTTAAAGGTCTAATAGACCCCTAAAAAAAATTTGGGGCCCGAATTTCGTACTTATTTTTTTGAGTCTAGGGTGGTCACCCTGCCTCAGATACAGCCCTGATCGATACATACAAACATATCTATTGATAAAATGACAGCGGTTTTGGGGGAGGTCTGATAAGGAGTGGCAGGTTTGTTTGTGGCTGTCACGGAAAGTGCTGTTGTTTTGAGTTGTGGTTTTGGTAGGTACTGATGTGGTTTCAGCTGTTAGCTAACACTGCTGTTTTGATGTTTTGTTTCTCCCCTGTAACTTTATTTTGGTTTGCTGCTGTTTTCTTTTTGCTGGCTGTTAGGAGGTTCCATGCGCCTGTGTATTGGTCCCTCCAGGCTGTGCTTTTCTTTGTAGTTCCTTTGTGCCTTTTTGCACTTCTAAGTGCTAGGCAATTTAATACATTTGCTGATTCAAAAAAAAAAAAAACGTCTTCTTGTTCTTATCTCCTCCTTTTAGATGATGAATAAATAATGGTTTTACAGACTGCAACGGGGATGATTTTTCAGCAGCAAGGGAAGAGCAATGTATAAGGAGGAAGATGAAGCAGAGACGTTTAAGGGGAGAGAGAGAATACTCACGTGAATGATATTAAAGTTATAATTTAATCACAGCCATTAAACTAATCCAAGGGTCATTAATTAATCCTCTCATTTAAAAAGTCCTCTCATTTGAAATGCCCTCTATATATATATAAACGAAATTGAAGGAAAAAATATATATAAATACATACTTGTAAAGAGAGGATGACATTAACAGCATCATAGAATCGATCTGTTTCCATTTTTTCTCCAACGAGATCACTTGGCATTTGTGACAATAGCAGTGTGGCCTGCATATGTTGTCATGATCAATAATGCATATATATTAGTCTCTTTATATCGTAGTTTAATTGCTTCTAACCTAAGCAATGTATTAGTTCAAGAGGTGTGAGTTTAGTGCTATGAAATTATCTTTGTAAGTTCAGAAGAAAGGGTTTAAATTCCCTTGAAGACAATGTCAAATAACTATCACCGTTACCTTAGTTAATGATAATTACTCCATCACCAATATTTAAAACAAAAAAAAAATCATTTACAGATACTAATTTTTTTTAGTTAAAACAATTAAAATAGTGGTTTTTTTTTCTTTGTTGCCATGTGCCTCTCCAACTTTTTTGTTGTACTTAAGAAGGCATATATTTAGCCAATCTTAAATGCTAAACACAAAAGGATATATTACTTGCATTGCAAGTAATCCCTTAAAACTACCAAAAAACTACTAAGACTTTTTCTTATTAACTCTAGTTAGCCTAACATACCCTCCCTTAAACTGAACATTAGCAAATTTCAGCTTATAAACTTCAAACTACATCAATCTAAACCTGACACATCAACTATGCCAAGTTTCACTCTTATCTTGCAAAAGGTTTCTAGCTTCAATGACATTGTCATGATATCTGTAATATGATTTTGTGAGCTGCAATGCACCATTTCTATCACTCCTTGTTTGGTCAAGTTTCTGAAAAAATGGTATCTCACATTAATATGTTTACACCTTGCAAGCATTATGGGATTTTTAGACAACTTGATGGATGAGCTATTGTCACCATACGCAATTGTGCACTTCTTTTGAATTTCTCTTAGATGACTCATAACTCTCCTTAGCCATATACGTTGACAAGAACATGAAGCAGCAACAACAAACTAAGCTTTAGTGGTGGACAAGGTCACAATCGGCTGTTTCTTTGAGGACCAGGATATTGCACCATATTCTATCATGACTACATTCCCTGATGTACTCTTCCTGTCATCTTAGTCACCTGCATATTCTGAATCAGACCATCCACATAGGCTCAACAAGTTACTCGTTTTTTACATTATACAAAAACCATTTGGGATCATCCAATTTCAAGTGAGCTTGAAGATCGGAGGTTTTAGAGTGATTACTTACCATAGAAAATTTAGGATCGGTTAGATTCAAAAATTGAAGGAATCTTTGTAATCAGACTCTGTAAACTTTTCAACATACTAGTGGAAGATTGTAGGGATTTTTCTGTACGTATAGAGGGTGCACCCCATAGCAAAGAAGATTGGGGAAACATCCATAGGCCGGTGTTTTATTCTCCCTTCTTATTTCTTTAAATTTAATACTTGATATAGGTTAATTGATTTATTAGGCCAATTGATTCATATGCTAAGTGATTGAATGATTTGAAACTTAATTTGAAACCCTAATTGATTGTTCAATCATTATACATAGTTGATATTGTCTCTTCGGTTGATTCATCATAATCAAATCTTATTGTTTCTTCTTTTAGCATAATGGATTTGTACCACTCCAAGGTCTTTAGGTGTTGTATATTTGCAAGACAGTGTAGGAATTCTATTCAAAACATATTTTTCCCACTTTACAGCTTCTGTCCAAAATCTCTTTGGCACTTTCTTGTTGGAAGCATGCTTCTTACAATATTCACCAAAGTTGTGTTCTTTCTTTTTGATACACCATTTTTTTGTATTGTCTAGGTAATGGTTAGTCGTCTCTAAATTCCTTTTATGATGCAAAATTCATTTAACACACTTGAAGTGTATTCACCTTCTTTACCTGTTATGAGAAATTTAATTTCACGTCTAGATTCTTTCTCAATAAGTGTCTTGAACCTCTTAAATGCATTAGACTTCTCTTGCAAGATATATGTCTATGTCTTTCTAGTACAATCAGCAGTAAAAGTCATAAAGTACCCGATACCCCCATTTGATTATGGCTTGATAGGTCCACATATGTCTGAGTGAGTCAGCTCCAAGTTCTTAACGGCTCATCGGTTTGGTTTCTTAGGGATGACATCTTTGTGGTGCTTCCCCATCAAGAAATCCTTGCAAGTTTCCTATACCTTCGTTCTTAGAAATCGTGGTTGGGCTTAACACAACCCCACAAAACCGGCTTATGAGATGATGATTTCCCCCCTTAATAAACACATTGTCAGACCAACATTTATCCGATGTGGGACTCTTAACACACCCCCTCACGACCAGCATTATTGGGTTTGGTTCGTGGACATAAATGGTGGGTGGCCCGATAGCGGAAACCTGATAGCAGGTGGTCCAATGGATCTTGGAGAGGCTCTGATATCATCTTAGAAATCGTGGTTGAGCCTAACACAACCCTACAAAACCAGCTTGTGAGGTGATGATTGCCCCCACTTATAAACACATTCTCAGACTATCATCTATCTGATGTGGGACTCTTAACATTCTTCAGAGACGGCAACCTTTTCACCTTTTCTTCATAAAAGTGTTCAAGCATTTCCAACCAAGGTGGCCATATCTAGAATGCCACATATGAGCATAATCTTGTTTCACAGCCTTTAAGCATAAAGGCGATATTACTTGTGCAAATATGACATACATTCTATTTGATGACATATGTGCTGACATGATCATTTATCATGACACACGTTGCACAAAATCTTATGACAATGGCCATCTTATGACAACTGTAACATTGCAGAAAATCTTTGCTTTGTCTTTGTCAGATCAAAATTGGTTAATAGAACAAAGCCTTTAAAATTTTGATGATGACAAAGTAATGTATGAAGCATATCTGAGAACAATAAGGATTTTTTAATGTGTGTTTAAGTGTGCATGAAATTTTAAGTACAAGTATAGTATTGCCTTTGCACCAAGTCAATGCTCTACACTCGGTCAAAGCTCTAGACTAAATGATGCTTCATAAACTTGGTATTTTGGAAGCTCTGGATCTTGTTAAGTTGGTGGCATAGATAAAGGCAAAGCTCTACACCAAGAATAAAGTCAACTGTGAAAGTCAATGTTGTTGTACAATTCTCTGTAATAGGGTCCTTTGTACCAAGCATCACACTTAAGTGAATCATCATTGACAAGCGCAACATCTAGTATCTCAAAGAAGGACAGCTTATTCTGACTTATGCAATTGAATAAAACTCCTTTAAGATCATTATTGATGGAATTGAATGATTGAAGCGCTGACCTCGAAATCTTCAAGATATCCCATCTTTCATTTAGGCATTCAAAGACAAGGGTTTCTTCATCAACTGTCATTTATATAAGGAGACCAAGTTTGATTGAATAAGGTTACAATGACGACAATTATGCATTCAAGCTTACACACAAAGTCTAACCCGTTCATATATACTTGTAATTATAAACATATCTATTTATAGTATATACCTTGTATAGAAAAAGGAAAAGAAACATTTGTAAGGCTACACTATAAGTGTATTGAGCTTTATATCTTTCTACTACTCATAGAGTTTGTGAAAACACTATCTTTTGTAAAACAACTTATTGTTGTATCTCTGGGTTGAGAATAGAAAGTCATATAGGTTGAGGCAAGGAAATCTAGGGTAAGGTTGTCTTGGTGTTGCTGTTGTAATCAGGATTTGATTATAGTGGAAAATTCCCTTTGAAGTGCAAGGGGACTGGAAGTAATCCTAGGTATTGGGATGAACCAAAACAAAACCTTCATGTTGTCTCTTTCCCTTATCTCTTTACTTTTTGTCGTTATCTATTGTTTTGAAAGAGTTGAAAAAAGCGTCAAATACAATTCAAGCCCCTATTTTCTTGTGTTTTTTCACCTTCAGTCTTCCCCTAACACACCCTCTTGAGCCTGCACGCCCTCTTCCATGCCAATAACCTCTTCCAACATTAGAAATCTTTAAGGCTTTCTCAACATCTATTTCTTGATTTTGAGATTTCACGCGTTCTTGTTGCACAAGGAAACAACTTTGTAATTCATCAATGGAAAGTGCAGTCACATCATTGTATTCTTCAACTGAGCATACTAAATAATTGAACTTACTTGTGAATGATCTAACTATCTTTTCAACCACCAAGACTTGTTCCATCTTTTCACCATGTGCAGTCATGTGATTTGCAATTGCAAGAGTTCTTGCAAAGTATTCGTCAATTGTTTCACCCTCCCTCGTTGCAAGAACCTCAAACTCTTTGCCCAAAGCTTGCAATTGTGCATGATTTGCCTGAGGAAAGCCTTGATATTTTCTGCACATAGACTCCCATATATATATATATATATATATATAGTATCATGCACCAAGATAGTCTTCATGATTAATCTATCAATGGATTGAAAAGGATAATCATTCACCTTGAAATTACGAAGCTTGCTATCATCTGCTTCTTTCCGCTATTTAAGAGTCGAATTTGTTGGAGCTATGGTGATGCAATTCTCAATCAAACTCCAAGACTCTTTATAGCGTAGCAAGTTTTGTATTTAACAACGACTAGTGATCAACCCATTGGGGTTGGCATGGTGATATTGGCTTGGGATCTGGGAGTGTGCTCCTCCTCGAGGTCTCAGGTTCGATTCTCTCCGGTGCCAATTTAGGTGGGCTAATTTAACTTCTTCAAGAAAGATAAAAACAACAACCAGTGATCGTAGTATCCATAAAACCTTAGAATTGTGGGTTGCATGAATTTGATGATTCCGTCTTTGGTGAATCTAGAATTCAAATAAGAAAGGATCTGAATTGAATTATAGCAGAGAATAGAGTACTATGGTTAAGGAAGAAACATGATTGATGAATCTTGATGAAGAACCGTAGTATCCATAAAACCTTAGAATTGTGGGTTGCATGAATTTGATGATTCCGTCTTTGGTGAATCTAGAACTCAAATAAGAAAGGATCTGAATTGAATTATAGCAGAGAATAGAGTACTATGGTTAAGGAAGAAACATGATTGATGAATCTTGATGAAGAACCGTAGTATCCATAAAACCTTAGAATTGTGGGTTGCATGAATTTGATCATTCCGTCTTTGGTGAATCTAGAATTCAAATAAGAAAGGATCTGAATTGAATTATAGGAGAGAATAGAGTACTATGGTTAAGGAAGAAACATGATTGATGAATCTTGATGAAGAACACTTGAGTGTAACTAACTTTAACCGAATTTCCCTCCGAAATTGTGTTTTGTTGTGTTTGTTGGTTTTGAGAGGCTCTAACACCACTTGTAATGTGAAATGTTTATTTCATTCCATCTTCTAATTATTCAAGGGAGGCATATATATATAGTCAATCTCAAATGCGAAACACAAAAGAATAGATTACTTGCATTACAAATAATCTACCACAAAACTACCAAGCACCAAGACTAATTCTTACTAACTCTAATTAGCCTAACAGTAGAAACGTTTACTCATTTGCAATATTGGACATGTGCGATATTTTACCAAGATGTTGTATTAAAACCAATTGTTCTAACCAGAAATGTCTTGTCCCTAGGAGTATATGACTCATATAGGCTGACACTTTTATATTCACTCTTCTCATTGTCACCATTATTCCATCTAATGTTGAACTAATACCAGTTTCAAACAAAACCAAAATAGTACGGTATTAAATTTCCATCCGCAACCGCAACAAGGGGTGGCCTTGAGGGTGGACTTGAGGGGCGGTAGCCCAGGACACCATTTTTTTTAGGAGCACCAAAATTGTTATTTTTACTTAGTACTATATAGATAGATATATTCCTTTTTAACTTGTTTTCATTAATTCTATTGAAAATATATTTCTAAAGAACCTTGATTATGAATAAATCTTTTGCAACAAAAAATGCAAGAAGAAAGACGTTCGAATAACTAAGGGCACAACTTTATTGATTCGTCTAGGGCACAAAAAATCTTAGGACCGACCCTGACCGCAACATTGTGGATTTTGAAGTCTTTGCAACGTGCACTGCAATTTTATCTACATCGAACACATTTTACCGCAATATAAAGGCAACATAACCTCAACCGGAATTTCAAACCATGTGAAAGAGTACCTTGAGTCCCTCTGCAGTGCAGTCAGAGACTTGCCAACCTTCATCTTGTATTGAGAATGTCCAACCTCCTTTCCTAATGTGTCTGTACATTGCTCTGAAATCACCCGATGGGTTCTCAGCAACCTGAGATGCCTTTAGAAAGTGATGGGCTTTCTTGAGCATAGGACCATACTCCTCACTCACATTACAACCAACTATTGCTTGTATAGCAAAGGCTGCATCCCATGTCTGGCAACCAAAGCCCTACAAATGCTCAAAAAAAAAAAAAAAAACTAGCTCAAGTATAATTTTACATAATTGATGTTCATTAAATTTTTATTGTTTAATTTTACATAAATGAATGTTGTTTTGAATTTTTTCTATGACATATATTTCATATACATTTTTTTAAAAGAAATTTATTTTATATACTACATCCGTCCCTAAACATAAGACCATTTTGAGAATTTTTTTTGTCTCTTTTTATAAGACCCGTTTAGTATTTCCAAGTACATTAATTAATTCTTCACCAACATACCCATATTTATTTTATATTTTTTTCTTCAATTAACTTTAAATATTATGTTGAAAACATACATTAACCCTCTCTCTTAAAGGATAAAATTATAAAAATAATAGTAATTAAAAACAAATTTATTATCATTTTGAATTTTTTTTAATTCCCGTTATTTTTCTAAAAGGGTCCTATAATTTAGGAGGGATCAGTACTTAAAAACTCAACAACTAACAATACGCACCATTAGCAAAGGGAAATATGACACATGAGTGAGATAAAGTGAGAAAGGTATTCTGATGTTTTTAATTGAAGAAAAATCCTAAAGGTAAAACACACCAATGCAAAAGCACAAATTTGAAATTTAAATTTGGGTTATGGATAAATTCTGATGTTTTTATTTTTACGGCATTAAATGGTTGTCAAGTATGCGTACCGTATAAATCAATGGAAATTTTAGCTTAAATGCAAATTGGGATAACGAAAGAAAATAATAACAAAAAAGAAAAAGTAGTTTTGTTTTTTAG
>Ga0228710_1008638_pt1 | contig 14523 bp, 8 predicted proteins | sample MedpolnodulmetaG_FD_177995 | JGI IMG/M metagenome (GOLD analysis project Ga0228710, IMG submission 177995) | Root nodule microbial communities from Medicago polymorpha collected in Santa Monica, California, United States - pink nodules | ecosystem: Host-associated > Plants > Roots > Nodule...
ATTTAGACAAGGGTTGCGAAACATGAGAATAGTCTAGCAAACCTTGAGACATATAAAGTTTCGTTCTTCAAGGATTCCAATAGCAATCAACCATGAGAATAGGCGTGGTTGCTAGAGGAACACACTCGCTGCACCTCGAAAGAGGCTTTGATACGCTAAAGAGAAACTTGTCTTTAGAAAGTAGGTCGAATATAAAGTTATGGTTTAGGGTTTGTTTGTGAAGAATTTATTATTATGATGAACCAATAATCCCAAGGCACCTTTTTATTATTATTGTTATTTTATTTTAAAACAAAAACTAAACCTTTTAACTTTTAAAACTTTCATTCTAATCATTGTTAAAAGTTAATTAAGTTCATAACTTTCTGTCGGAACGATACTCTATTTTTACTACTTCGGTAAAATCGTGCACTTGCGGTTTTGCTCATCACCGGAAAGATCACTTTCCCACTAGTATTGGTAGAGTTGGAAACATAATCTTCCCAAAAAAAATGAACTTGGGTTCGAGTTAGTCCCATAGTGGGTTTCAACTTAAAGGGTCTAAGCCTTATAGATACCTTGAGACACGTACCAGACTTCAAAAATCTTTATTACCATGAGTTAGGAAAAAAAATATTTCCAAACTATAACACTAATTAAATGAGTTTTTTCTTCTTGCGTATAGGATGGGAGCTTGTATATATAAGAAAAGGGAAGTATAACTTGCAAGTTTGCAACCTTCATGCATATGTCATTGTATCATTCTTTTTAATTTAATAAACCAACTAGCCAAGTCAATCAAATAGAATATAATGTGGGAAGAAAGAGAGCAGTAGACGCTTATTTATTAGCACTATTAATAGTAGCAGGTAGATTTTTCAAAGCGAAGAGTTGCAGCTTTAAAAATGAACCCAATTCCAATTCTTCATCATGAACTGAATGTTGCAGCTGAAGCAGGTAATATAGGCCTCCTCTATGGAGTAATTCAAGTTAATTCATCGATTTTAGAGATTATAGATTCGAATGAGTTTGTCAAAACTCCATTACATATCGCAGCAACACAGGGGCACCTCCCGTTTGCGATTGAGGTTATGAATTTGAAACCATCGTTTGCTTTGAAGCTAAATAAGGAAGGACTCAGCCCTATTCACCTGGCTATACAAAACAACCACATCAATATGGTATTTTGTTTCGTGGACATGAACAAGGACCTTGTCAGACTCAAAGGGAGGGAGGGCATGACTCCTCTTCATTTTGCAAGTCAAAATGGCGAGGATGAACTTTTAGCTAAACTCCTCTTTGCTTGTCCAGAATCCATTGAAGACGTAACTGTGAGGGGTGAGACTGCATTGCATATTGCTGTGCAAAATAACCAGTATGAGGTTCTTGAACTCCTAGTTTGCTTTCTCAAGAAAAATACCAAGAGAGGTGCAAGGAAATTAGAATATAAAATTCTAAATCAAAAGGATGAGATTGGCAACACCATTTTGCACATATTAGTGGCGCTAATGATCCAGCCACATCCACAGCCTGAGGTAACCTTATGTTCCTTTGATTTGTAAATTCTTTTTTTGTTAATTTCTGATAAGTACCAATGATTCTTTTTTGTTAATATCATGTTTTCTTTGTTACTTTTAATTAGTTTGTGTGACATTTTTGTTCGAAAGAAAATACATATATTAACGAAATAGGTGGTGTGAATCTAGCTAGAACAATAGTTACTTGTGAAGATTTTAGTTTCTAATATTATGAAGGCAAATTTACAATAGTTACTTGTGAATATTTTAGTTTCTAGTGGTGTAATTTTGCCTATTATGAATGATCTCTAACAAATGAAATCTATTGTTCTTTAATTACTAGGAAGCTGCACAGGCATTTCGATTGTTGGTAAAGAGTGGGGTAAATTTGAATGCAAAGAACTCGGAAAACAAAACAGCATTGGACATAGCAGCCAATGAAGACATTAAGAGGATATTGTTAAGTGTTGGAGCAAGACACGGTGAACAAGTCATCGATGCTCCCTCACTTGCAAATCAACTAAGATCAGATACCACAATTATGAAAAAATTGACAATTTATGTTAGTCGCTTTAGAAGTGAAATATTAGAGGAGCAACGCAACACTTGGTTGATTGTTGCGACGCTTGTTGCAACAGCGACCTATCAAACAGTACTAAATCCCCCTGGTGGATTTTATCAAACTAATGCTACCAACGAAAATTTGAACACCACTTCCTTCAATTCTACTATTTCTTCTGACCAAGGAAATGCTGGGAAATCGGTCTTGTCAAATGTGAATTTTATTTTATATTCACATTTGAATGTGTTTTCCTTTTTGATATCAGTTATGGCGATACTTATTATGACTCCGTGGGGGGCAGTAGGCGGCACTCTAGTGTTCGGTCCAGTGGTTTGGTTCGCCCTTAGTTATATGTATGCTATGGCAGTGATATCCCCTGCACCTTTCAGTCCCTTAATTCATATCATCATATCATCTTTAATTGGGTTATCTATATTCTATGTGTTAATTTCAAACATTATTAAACTGTACCGTAATCGTCAGCTGCAGCTCATAGTAGATCAGCATGGTCGCTATTGACATGTTCTGCAACTCAAAATCATGACTGGCCAGCCAAATTCACAAACAACAATATCTGAATTGCATAAAATGTTGAGTGAAGTCGGTGAATTGCATAACATTATCTATTGTATTTAATATCTTAATAATCGTATCTTGTACTACTACTTTTATTGAATGTACGTGTATTAATTTTGATGTTTGGAAGAAAATGATTACACGACATATGTGTGATGGTATTTTGCAAACATTTATTTTTATTTATTTATTTTTTATTTTTTATGTTTTTTGCCAACATTAACTCTAGCTATTAATTATGTCAAGAGGGCTAAATACCAAGAAGAGTCAACCTACGAGTGTGTTTGGATGACGTAATTGGAAAATTTTAAAGAATTTAGAAATCTAAACAATTTAAACGATTCAATTAAATTATTTTTATTTCTCAATACTTTTGTTTGAATGGAGTAATAAAAAATTTCATAGTCATCTTTTTTTGGCATTTTTTATAAATTTTAATTTTTTTGGCAAAATTTGAAAATTGAAATTAGGGGTTAATTTGTAATTTTAAAAATTTAAGGGGTCAAATTATAATTTTGTAAATTTTGAGGGGTCAATTTACAATTTTTTGGAATTTTATTGGGGTCAAATTGAAAATTTGATGACCAAAATGAAAAATTTGAAAAATTCTAACAGCGAAGAATTTGAAATTCTTAACTTTTAGGTATCTTTTGAAATTCTCTAAATTTAACTTGAACAAAATACTTCCGAAATTTCCATCATTTTGAAAATTCTTCAAATTATTATTTAAGCAATGAAATTCACCTCAAAGTACTTGATTTTTCTCAAAACATTCCACCATCCAAACACACTATAAAAATACTAACGTAACCTGGTATTAACTAAGTAAGAAAGTTCAATATTTGGATTTGGCGGAATTTGTAATGGTTGCGCATACAAATATAAACATTCACTTATTTAGGTATCGTTTGACCCGACTTTTTTTCAACTTCTCTGCGTTTTAAATGAGAAGGTAGGTCAAACACAATATCAATTAAGTACTTACTAAAAAAGTACTTTTTTTTAAAATGTATAAAATTGAATAGAATGAGCTTTGGTCAAAAGTTGTTGAATGCTACTTCAAAAAACTACTTCTCAACAATTTATTTCACAAGCACCTCTCTTCAACTCACGCGGAAAACCTTTTCTTTCAATTTTTAATATTATATTTCAATTTTTTTTCTTCCATTTAATTTTATTTTATTTTTTTAACCAGTCATTAAATTCTTTTTTTTTCGAAGGAGGGACCATTTAATTTTATTATATTTTTTTAAGGAATTTTATAATCTTGTTATCACTTATATACTTAATTTCAATATCATTTAATTATCACAACCTCGCAAATATTTTTGTTCACGCTGTCATTCAATGACACTAAATAAAAATATTTGGTTGAAGAAAGGGAATAAAAATATTTGATGTCATTCAATGACATCGTGAATAAAAATATTTGTGTGGTTGTGATAATTAAACGATATTGAAATTAAATATATAAGGGATAAAAGATAATAAAATTAAATGGACCCTTCTTCAAGAAAAAATTAAATGGACCGCTTCAAAAAATAAAATAAAATTAAATGGAAGAAAAAAATATGTTGAAATATAATATTAAAAAATAAAATAAAAGGTTCCTGACATGAGTTGAAGAGAGGTCCCTTTGAAATAAATTGCCTAGAAGTAAGTTTTGTAGAATATTTTGCTAAACAACTTTTAACTTAAAAATAGATTTAAAACTAAAAAAAAAACACGGCTTTAGCTTCTTTCTTAAAGACATTTATTTTAACTTTATTTTAAAGTAGCTTTTAGACCGTAAAAAAGTCTGGTCAAACGGTACCTTAATTTGTTGCGTACTCCATGGATTAATCATTTCTTTTTAGAGAAACGATATTTTTACAACCATCACTTTTATGACAACTTTCTCTCTTATGGTTACATTATTTTTTATTGGGTCATGTTAACCGGTGCCCCTAGGGCATTGGTTAAAGGGAAAAAAGTTTTAAATTGAAAAATACACTTTATTAATTTTTAAGGGATTGACAACACAATTTTCAACGCAATACATACTATATTTGCTTCTTAATCGGTGCCCCCGAAGCACCGGTTAACATTTTCCTTTTTCATTTCTCTATATTGTTTTGGTTTCATTGTTCGTGACTGTCTGTGTGAGCAGCAGCTTGTTTTTGTTTCATTGTTAATATTTTGTTTCTTCGTAAATTTATGTTGTCTCTCGTACAAAATGGTTGTTCAAAAAACAAAAAAAAAACACGCCTTATTTCCTTACTTGGCTTACCTCAATCTCTCAACAATTAAACCCAATGTCTCAACCTTTAAAACAATGTAACGGCAAGCTTAAAAATGAAAGGAAACACAGTGCAATATTCGTCGTCTTTTCACTTCCATTCATTTCCCCTGTTTCCATCCAAATTGTGCAAAAGCATCATACAGATTGCACACACATAATTAAGACTCAAACCTCCATGGCCTCTACTATGTTGTCTATGTTCGAATCACGTTGATTAGTGTATCTACAAAGTAGTTGCTGAATTGTCTAAACCAAAAGTATTGGGCTTTTTTTTGTCTAGTAACAAGATTTAAGGATAAGAATTAAGAAGAACATGTTTGCAAGGTTTATTTATTCGCCTCTTGTCCCTTTTTAATCGGATTTCTGCTCTTCCTCCAGTACAAACACTCGCGCCCTGCAGCCTTGCCCAAAATGTCTCTGCGCTAGTTAAGTAACGCAAGTGTTAAACTCTGCGCTACTTAACTAACGCCGTATGAGTTAACTCACGCAGGGTGCGTGAGTTAACTCACGCTATTACTTTGGGGCAATATCAAACTTCCCTTGCCTTCATCAACACGTGAGAGAAAATTCTGAGACTCAAGGAATGATATTCCAAATGCAACATGTCAGTGATGTTTTATGCAGTAGTTGTTTCATGTCAGGGAAGTTTGATATTGCCCCAAAGTACTAGCGTGAGTTAACTCACGCTTGATGCATGAGTTAACTCACGCGGCGTGACTTAAGTCACGCATGTGTAAAACAAACGAAATTTTAAATCAGCATAATTTTATACTTGCGTTAGTTAACTAACGCAGGATATTTTGGTCAGTTTAGTTGGATGCGAGCGAAAAGTACAGGGGGAAAGCAGAAATCTTTTAATCGACCTTTTACCTAGCACCCACACACAATTCGTGGAGACACGATCTATCTATCTATAATATATAACAAATGCTATTGGAACATAATAAATGCTATTTTTTTTTTCTGAAAGGAATACGTGGAGGCACAATCTATCTATAGTATAGAAAAAATGTTATGGGAACACAATATGATATAAAATACGGGATAGCTACATTTTTTTTTTAGATAATGAAATTAGTTAATGACACAACCCAATATTTGTGTTACAAAAATGCTCTCTGTAAAAGAAAAAAGTTTGTTTTTGAAATGAATAAATAAGGCTTAAGCATCTTTTTGGTCCCTTATCTTTATTGTTGGGTTCATATTGCTCCCGCATTAACAAAAAGGTGCAAATAGGTCCCTTCATTTGTTTAATTGGTACAATATTAGTTCTTTCCATGTGATTTCGTCGTTTTGAAGTACGAGATCATATGTGAATTTGTATTGGGCCAACCCTCTGCACCATAGTTCAACAACTTTAGAAAGAAAGCAGATGTGGAAACTAGTAAACTTGACATGTTAGCTTAGATGTTGAAGAAAATTGGTGATAAATATTTGGTAAGCGTACCAAAACTTATAGAGGTAATAAAAATAAAATTCATATCCACGAAGTATGTTGGTATCTTCCACTTGGTAAAATCGTTAATGTCAAGGACGTAATAAAATTTGGGGGGTTGCACAAGGCAAATGGTTTGGTTTACTAACATTCACTATTGCAAAATGCGATATAATTTGGTTTAAAATTTCAGGATAAAAATGATTAAGCCTTTTGAATCCTTTATTGCTTGTTGTATGATAATTTGCACCTCTTTTTTACAATTGTTTACTTAGTTTTACGATGAATTAATAAACTGGCTATGATCAATCTCTTGAGGCAGAGCCCTCTCCTAAAGATACAATCGCTTAATCTCTTAAGTGAATTTGTAACCGTCGAAGATTTTGATTGTTCGTTAATCCATATATCATACTTAACAATTATCTATCTCTAGCTTAATGTTGACATGTCATCTAACGTTATTCTTTGCATGTTTTTAGTTATTTTGAGTAGGTTTTACATCAAGAATAGAGGAGTTTTAATGCAATTGCTTATGATTTCGGAACATTTGTAATGTTTTCTATATTTAAGTTTGTAATTATATTCTTCCTGAAACATAACAATTTTAGGGTGTTTTGATGTAATTCACAAAGAAATCATGCAAATCGGCAAAACAAAACACCTGAAGATTTGTGAGGACTTTGGGAAGATGAAATAATGAATATTCAATAGGCATCAGAAGACATTACAGAGGGAGTAATTTAGTTCCCAAGTTCCAAGACATCTTATATGGAAGCAAACACCCAAAAAGACGAAGAAACAAGCATTTTAGCACCCAAACTGCACTCACATGCGCCTGGCACGCTTTCTATGAACCTATGCACATGATTATGCGTCTGGCGCATGGTTTTAGGCGCCTGAAACACCACTAATATGCACCTAGCACATGGTCCTGGGCGCTTGGCGCATGTGTCATGCAGGCCAAGACTGAAATTTTATTACTTTTGTGATAAAATCCCGGTTTTTTAGCCCAACTTCAGGTGGAAACTCTCCCTATAAATACCACTCCTCTCATTCATAATTTCTCATTCAAAACGAAGCGGTTCAAGAGGAAGGGAAACACTAGGAGTTTCAAGGGAGGAGTTTCTCTCCTCACTCCAGGTTTTTTTAGGGTATGTTTTATTTCTTTTGTAGTTTGTCTTTAGTTACTATGTGTAACAAAATCTTTTTAGGCTAGGGTTCTAAGATGAACCTCTATTCTTCTTGTTAGATAATTTATATAATTTAAAGTCTATATTCGGTTATTTTATTTATGTTATTTAATTTTACTATCGTGCGTAATATTTGTCTCCTTTGAATTATAACCCTGATACCTAGGCACTTAGGAATGTGACATACATAATATTGATATTTATATATGTCTTAATCAGGAAGTAACTGATTATTGACTAGGGAAACAAGCCATAGAGCAAAACCATGAGATAAAAGTACTTAGGGAGGGGACTGATGACAGGTCAACTTACGTTATTCTTAACATGTATTTTAGTTATTTTTCAGTATGATTTTGGGACTTTTGTAATGTTTTCTATACTTGATTATGTACTTCTAGTTTTCCCGAAACATAGCAATTTTAGGGGGGTTTTGAAGTAATTCACGAAGAAATCATGCAAATCGGCAAATCAAGAACATCTGAAGAATTGTGAAGACTTAGGAAGACCAAGAATGAAGATTCAAGAGGCCTCATGAGACTTACAAATGGGAGGAATTATGTTCCTAAGTTCCGATGTCAGTTATTTGAAGACGAAGACCTAATACGACGGAAAATCGGAGAATTTGGGCCCAGGAAACAGATGATATGCGCCTAGGGCATCCAACAATTCCTATGGCATGGAATTTACATACCACGAGCCTAGGTCATTTTCCATGCGCCTAGGGCATGACATGTGGTCACTTTATCAGACTATCAGTTATATTAATATCTTTCATCTGGAGCCAACAATGTTCATGCAAAGCTTAATCCTAGTTAGTTTTGACCACACTGAATACACTGAAACATGCATATGTAGAACAAAAGCAGTTAATTGAAGTGACGTCATTGAACTGGTACATAAAATTGCTATAAACAAAAATATCAAGTTTAACTCTAAAGAAATATGTCCCTAGCTTTAACTAAGAAGTGTCTATTTATCGGCAGCAGCATCACATTATCAACATTTTGTAATATGATGACACACACAAAACATTGAAACATACCGATTCAATCTAAAAACAAGTGTATTTCTTAGATAAGTTTTAAATTTGAGGGGGTATTTGCTACATAAGTTTTAAATTTGAGGGGGGTATTTGCACGTAAGTGTTAAATTTGAGGGGGTATTTGAAGTTTCGAAAATTCCAGGGAGTATTTGGTACTGTTAAAAAAAAAAAAAATCAGATTTCTTTTAAAAAAAATATAGTCAATTACCCCTCTATGACGTGACATCACTTTTCTGACCACGTGGCAGTTGCCATGTTGGCAGTTAACAGCCAAATCAGCTTGTTAGACAGAGAAAACTAACAGAGGGAGGTATTTGACGAACTTTTGACAATTTTAGGGGGGTTTTTGGAGTTTCAAAAATTTCAAGGGGGTTTTTGACGAACGTTACAATTTCCGGTGGAGTAATTGACTATTTACTCCTAAAAAATGTAATTTATATGTTTAACTATGCCCAACTTTTTTACTTAAATGGGGCTACTGTGCTTTTGAACTAAATCTGTTAAGGAATGTTTTTTGAACAACTAAAAAACGACAATTATTTAGTTGTCCAAATAACATTTCTCAATCTGTTATATGTTGTTGTGTGTGCTGCCATTCTCAACTTTCTTGTTTAGTTTAGTTTATTACATAACTTAACACGCTTAAATCTGGCAGTGGCAGTTACTGTGTGTTTTTGGTGTAGTATATATTACTAGATTTATTTGCATTTGTCAAAAGAATGCTGAACTGATTGCAGTCCCAATGTAGCCATTAGTTTGGTGTTATCTAGACATGACTGAGTTATGTGATAATTATATACAACATGTTTTAGATGCATAAAAGGGCAAGACTATAAAGATCATCAGATGTACTAAAGACTGAATGCAATCTTGTTTTCCTTAGATTCTTTTTTTTTGGTAACTCGGGAGGAGCAGTTGCATTGGTATATATTCACAATTAAAAAATTTCTCAGTACTCAAACTTTTGACTATTTCTAAATAGACATAGGATAATTTATGCTGCAGACACATTGTTGTCATTTGATCTTTGACAAGGTGTCATATTAATCTTAGACACCTACAAAGGAATTGATGTAAGGAATAATTATTCCTTAGTTGTTTTTATTTTCACCAAAACCTCTTAATTTGTAATGTATTTTTCAAAAAGCTACTCTGCCTCTCTTGTTTCAATATTGATCCTTACTAAGCTTCTTTACATTCTGGACCGGGAAAACCCGGCTCAAGGACACCATGCCTTTCAATAAGGCTCAAATGAGTGAGAGCGCCCTTCCAGAGGGCACAAGTAGGTAAAGGCAGCGCCTTCGCAGGCACCGCTTATAAGCGTATTCTAGAAAAAGCTAGAACTCCTGATAGTCATCCTTATCCTGTGATGATTATCCTTATCCCCATAACTGAACGCCTAAAACAAAGGGGGTTTATCCCACCCTCTATTGACTATAAATACCAACCTTGAGAGCATTCTCAGAGGATCTCAAAAAACAGTTTAACTCTAGATACGATTATTGTACTCGTACAAGTACACATTCAATTTAAAGTAGATATCCCAAGTATCAAAATGGAAGCATGAGTACCTCAACATTGATAGAATAAGAATATTTGTTGTAATTAGTCATATTAGTTTCCTATAATTATGTTGTATCATAATTAGATAGTTGACCAAATGTCACACATTGATGTATATATATTCTATTCAGATCAATGAGAAAGACAAGCAATTCCATTATCTTACATGGTAGCAACCCTAATCGATCCCTCTCTCTAACATTCATTAAAAAAAAAAGACAGAAACACAAAACAGAAACACGTGCAAAGCTTCTTCTTCTTCCTTGAAGCAAACGTGCCGCCGTCGCAGCTCCCCTTCCATTTGCGACCACCTCTGTTTACAGAACCACCGTTCACGATTGAGTTTCTCTCTCTGTCACTCTGATCGTACGATCTTGTTCCGGTGTTACCCCTATTCACCGATCGTTTTCTGTCTCCCTATCCGCTGTTGTTCATCTCTTCCCCAACCGTGATTTTCCCGCGCCGCCGCATCGGTTCAGATCCTCTTCTCTGATCCCATCTCAGACATTTCCGGCGACCACATCACCACCGCGCCGTGCCTTCTCCTCTGTGCCGTGACTGATCAGAACCCATTTCTGATTGTGATTGTTGCACGTATTCAGAAACGTGTGACTGTTTCCCATGTCTGATTCAGAACACAGTGACGCTAATACCTGCAAATCCACTGCTGATACTGGTAATTCCAGCAATCCCAAGATGCTCCGAGGTTCTAAAACGGAGTTTCATCCCGCTCTTGCCGTCTCCAATATTAGGAACCTCATTCCTATTATTCTTGAGATGGAAAAAGATCAATATGGAACATGGGCCGAGCTTTTCCGCATCCATGCTCGCTTTCATCGTGTCATGCATCACATCATTCCATCTACCGGAAAAGAGCCACCAGCTATTACCGACGCCAAACATGAACAATGGTCCACTCTCGATGCCACCGTTCTTCAGTGGATTTATTCTACTATTTCTACTGATTTGTTGAGCACTATTTTGGAACCCAAATCCACTGCAATGGAGGCATGGAAGCGCTTGGAAGATATTTTTCAAGACAACCAAAATGCTAGAGCTGTCACTCTTGAGCAAGAGTTTTCTAACACTCGTATGGAGGATTTTCCTAATGTCTCTGCTTACTGTCAGCGCCTTAAGATGCTTTCTGATCAGTTGAGAAATGTAGGCTCCCTTGTCAACAATCATCGTCTGATTCTTCAGCCGATCTCTGGTCTCCCAGAAGCTTACCGCAGTGTTGCTACTTTGATTCTCCAGAGCAACCCTCTTCCGGCGTTCTATCAGGCTCGTTCGATGCTCACTTTCGAAGAAGCTGGTATGGCTAAAATGGCAAACACAGGATCTCATGCTGCCATGCACACCACTCAGCCAAGACCTACTGAAGACACCTCTCAGCGTGGCAACCGCCGCCCCAACAACCGTTCTCGCTCCCGTGGAACCCAGGGCCGCGGCGGGGGACGGGGTAACCGCAGTGCACCTCAAACTGGAGCTCCCAATGCCCCCTCACCTTGGTTCGCTCCTCCTTGGCAACAGCAACAGCAGTACCCAGCATGGCAACCATGGGGTTGGTCTCCACCACCATGGGCTATGCCACCGTGCCCGTATCCCACCTCTCAGTGGCCACGCCCTGCCGGTCTCCTAAGCAGCCGGGTATTCTAGGGCAGCGTCCTCAAGTATATGCAGCTTCTACCTCATCTCAGACATCGACAGACATTGAGACAACAATGCACACCATGTCACTACACACTCCTGACGATCAGTGGTACATGGATACTGACGCTACATCTCATACGGTCGCATCACAAGGTAATCTCTCGTCTTATTTTCCAATAAGTAATTCAAATCAGAAAGTTAATGTTGGCAGTGGCCATGGAATTCCAATTCACGGCACCGGACACACACAAATAACCACATCTCACCATCCCCTTAACCTTAACAATGTCCTGCATGCCCCAAAAATTATTAAAAATTTAATTTCTGTGCGACGACTCACCACTGATAACAATGTTTCTGTTTCATTTGACCCTTTTGGTTTTACTGTCTCTGATTTTCAGACCGGGATCACCCTCCTCAGATGTGATAGTCGTGGAGATCTATATCCAGTCACCAATCCTCCTAGTTTTTCCGGTCTCACATCCAGTCTTGGTCATCCTGGCGTGTCTATTTTAAATTCCCTTCGCAAAAATAAGTTCATATATTGTGAACCTTTTAATTCTTTTGTTTGTGACTCTTGTGTTTTAGGCAAACAGGTTAAATTGCCATTTTCTAATTCTCAAACTACGACTTTGATGTCGTTTGACATTTTACATAGTGATTTATGGACGTCTCCAATATTAAGTTCTGCTAGTCATAAATATTATGTATTATTCTTAGATGATTTTACAAACTTCTTATGGACTTTTCCTATTAGCAGAAAATCTCATGTATTTGAAACGTTCAAGTCACTTGTCCAACTCATTCACACACAATTTTTACAAAAAGTCAAATCTTTTCAATGTGACAATGGCGGTGAATATAATAATGAGTTATTTCAACAATATTGCACTGATCATGGTCTTGTTTTTCGTTTCTCTTGTCCTCACACATCCTCACAAAATGGGAAAGCGGAACGCAAAATAAGAACCATTAATAATATGATACGCACTATGCTAGCTCATTCTTCTGTTCCCCCCTCGTTTTCGCATCATGCTCTCCACATGGCAACTTATCTGTTAAATATCATTCCCTGTAAAACACTTCAAAATCAGTCACCAACACAACTCTTATATCATCGTGATCCCCCCTACACACATCTCTGAGTATTTGGTTGTCTATGTTATCCATTATTCCCATCATCTACCATCCATAAGTTACAACCCCGCTCTACTCCGTGTGTCTTCTTGGGTTATCCGCCGAATCATAGAGGTTACAAGTGTTTTGATTTGTCTAACAAAAAATTAATAATTTTGAGGCATGTTATCTTTGATGAAACTCAATTTCCCTTCACCAAGATACACTCCCCTTCACCTCACTCTTATCAATTCCTAGATGATGACCTTCACCCATACCTTATACATCAGTGGCAAAATCAAATTTCACCACATGTTGCACATAACCAACCAACACCCACAATCACAATTGACCAGCCACTTCCCTCACCAAACCAACAATCATCATCTCTTACCTCTTCGATCAACACACCCATTACAATAAACTCTCCACCACCACCAATTCAACCACATCCACCTCCAACTACACGAACCATCACCACCCGAAGCATGAAAGGCATTGTCAAACCCCGCACGATATTTAACTTATCAATCTCTCAATCTAACCACACCATTTCTCCCCTACCTAAAAACCCCAAACTAGCCTTATCAGACCCGAATTGGAAATCCGCAATGCAATCTGAAATTGATGCTCTTATTTGAAATAAGACGTGGGATTTAGTTCCTCGTCCTTGTAATGCTACTCTTATTCGATGTATGTGGATTTTTAGGCATAAGAAAAATTCTGATGGCTCCTTTGAGCGTTATAAAGCTCGTCTTTTAGGTGATGGCAGGTCACAGGTTGCAGGTGTGGGTTGTGATGAGACTTTTAGCCTAGTGGTGAAACCCGCTACCATTCGAACAGTGTTCACCATTGCTCTCTCCAAATCCTGGCCCATTCATCAACTAGATGTCCAGAATGCTTTTTTACATGGTGATCTTCATGAGACTGTTTACATGCATCAACCATTGGGTTTTCGCGACCTCCATCATCCAGATTATGTATGTCGGTTGAAGAAGTCCTTGTATGGTCTTAAGCAAGCCACTAGAGCATGGTACCAACGCTTTGCTGACTATGTCGCCACCATTGGCTTTCGCCATAGCACATCAGACCACTCCCTCTTCATATATCGACAAGGTTTAGACATGGCCTACATCCTACTGTATGTAGACGACATCATCCTCATCACCTCCACTCAGGTCCTCCGCAAATCAATTATGTCACTCTTAGCATCTGAGTTTGCAATGAAGGATTTGGGCCCTCTAAGTGACTTTCTGGGTATTGCCGTATCTCGTCATCCTGATGGCATATTTCTCAGTCAAAGCACTTATGCTTCAGAGATCATTGAACGTGCTGGCATGGCATCTTGCAAACCATCAGCCACTCCTGTTGACACCAAGCAGAAACTCAGCACCTCCTCCGGCACTTCTTATGAGGATCCTTCCTTGTATCGGAGTCTTGCAGGGACCCTATAGTGTCTCACCTTCACTCGACCTGACATATGTCTTCAGCAAGTTTGTCTTCACATGCATGCCCCTCGCACGGAACACATGCTTGCTCTTAAGCGCATTTTGCGCTATGTTCAGGGCACCTTACATTTTGGACTACATTTATCCCCATCTCCCATTACAAA
>Ga0228710_1008643_pt1 | contig 14516 bp, 7 predicted proteins | sample MedpolnodulmetaG_FD_177995 | JGI IMG/M metagenome (GOLD analysis project Ga0228710, IMG submission 177995) | Root nodule microbial communities from Medicago polymorpha collected in Santa Monica, California, United States - pink nodules | ecosystem: Host-associated > Plants > Roots > Nodule...
TTCCAACTGAGTTAATATGTCAGATGTAATGAAACATTTCTTTGCAAACTATATTTGTTGTACTTTTCCAATATTTTTCTTCTTTCTCCCTTTTCGACTTGAGTTGATGAATCTTTCTTCTCTTCTTCTACTCTTTATGTCCCTTCGGTTTCAAGTGGTCTTTGTGCCAAATAAGAGTGATTTTATACCATATTGAGGGTATTATTTCTCGAACGATTACTTATGCTGCAGTACATAATCATTTTATCTTGGAGACAACGCAAATGATAGCCTACCGTGCATAAATTCAGACAGTACCACAAAATATCTTAAAGAAGGCGACCTAGTCGTGACTCAACCCGATAATATCTTCAATGGTGAACTTTTCTATTTAAGGTTCTTTTTTCTAATTCTGAAAACAACAAAATCTACTGAGAAATATTAGATTCGACATAAAATCTACTGAGAATGATTAGATTCCAAGATTGTCCTCACTATTTGAACCATGTTGCAATCGCATATATATTGTTAAGGCCAGAACTTGAAAACGGCCTCATATATTAAGCATTTAATTGAAGCATGTACAATGTGAGGACTACTACCACTCCCGGTTTAACATGAATGTTTTCAAACATAATAAGGGCCCATTTGGTGCACATGATAAGAAGAGAGGATATGACACAATTATCCTATCTTACTTTAATATGTTGTTTGGTGCAGCAATAGGAAAGGATAACTTAAACCTATTTCTAATCATATCTTATTCACTCTTTGTTATTTTTATCCTTAACTTTTGGTGGATTAGCAACCTGATAGCGTAAAGCTATCAAGTGCGTGTTTTTTGTTCCCCGAAAACCTCCTTCGATTCCCTGTTTCCACGTTCCTTATTTTTCTTCTTTTTTCATTCTTCGTTTTCTATTCCATGCCAATAGATTTCAATTTTGTTCCCAATCAATTCCAACAATTTCAATTATTTTTCCAATCGATTTCAATTTGGTGAATGGAATTGATTTCAGAAGAAGCCCGTGAATGGAGTTGATTTCAATCGCATAAAAAATAACTTATTATTTTGCATAATTTTTTTTTACTTTTCTTCTTTCTACGTTTTCTCTTATCTCTGTGTCCTTTCTCTCCATGTGCTAGGTTATTAATTTCAATTGTACGTGAACGGAATTCATTGAACCGGAAGTAAAATGATCAGATTTATTTCTATGATCGTTGGAATGACTCAAGATGGGCAAAGATTCAAAAATAAATAGATTTGTTTTGTAATTCAAGTTCTGGTCTGTTTTCGACACGATTGAATAAACGAAAGATTTGGGGCTTAGAATATATTCATTATCATGTTGATAATAAGTGCTCATCAAACACATGATAAGATAAAATAATATTATCATATTTCTTATCATGTGTGCACCAAACACATGAGAGGATAAGTGTCTATCATGCCACTATCATATCCTATCTTTATCCACTTCCTAATCCTATCATATCTCTATAATATCATGTGCATCAAACGGGCCCTAAGAGTCTAAAACTTCAATTGAAACTATAAAACATTGATGCAGTGAACAGCATTATTTCATAATCTTTTAACATTTACTTCCTTTTAACATTATACATAAAATTATTACTTCCTTTTAACATTATACATAAAATTGATCTGTTTAACAAAACCACTAGACATTGAAACATTGTCAAAATAAAATTCCCAACACAAAAATAATCAATGAAAAAATGATGCACTGCATTGTTTCCACTGCTCCATCCCACAAGACATATCTATCTTATCTAAGGCAGAAAGAAAATAAACTACATTTTTTATCTTTTATCTTTATCTGTTGTAGGAGAGCTACAATCACATTTTTCTTCTTCATTTGCAAGCCAAACACAGCATGAACCATTGACTGCACCTTCTTTTCACAAAAAGATACACAAAAAGGAGGGGAAAGAATATTAGGGTCAGAAGAAGGATGAAATTTGTAAAGAAAAAAAATATGCCACTTCTGGATCGTTTTTTCTATGAGCTCCTGCTAAATATTTTGAAGGGCACTTTGTAGTGTGTGAGTTAATGTAGCCTCCAACTCAATGGTTGGTAAGAAGGCTAAAGAAGACTTCTTCATAGCAACCACAAAAACAGGTTAACCAAGCAAATGTGTGTCTTTCAACATCTTTCTTCATGCATAGTACATGTATAAGCTATTTGCAGCAGCACAAGCAATTGAGTTTTCACTTGGGTGCCATGCTAAGTGTAGTAACTTTGTTGTGAAATCAAAAGAATTTCCATTTGCGTCGACACCGGTGTTCTCAGCTCCTGTTCAAGATTAGCAAAACATTTGAAGTATTTGTTATTATACTCCCTGATTGGATAAACAACTTAACCAAGTGTATATAGCATAACATTTATCATGTAAGTGTTTATGTATAAACAATTTCAATAACAAAAGATAAGATCAAGTCTTGTTTCTTCATATAAGTTGTTAGCTGTTTTCCTAAACTATCCTGGAGAGCTTCTGGAAATAAGCTGAAAACAACTTGTGGGAATGTCATAAGTTGTTTCTACATACATTTCCAAACAGTCTCATAAGTGCTTATGCAAGTAGATAAGATCAAATAAACAAATCCAAACAGGTTCTAACAACACATTATGAATACTCAAGAGTCTGACAAGGTAGTTAGATGGGGGGGACTAACCGCGTCTTACAACTCTTGTGATGCTGTTCCCGATCGATCTAGAAGGCCTTGAAGGCGTTGGAACTTGTCGTCTGCGGAAATGAAAAAGTTAATATAAATGCCACGGTGCCTATTAAACCACAATTTATGTTGGAGTTTGCAATATATAATTACCTCATTGGATTTTTACTGGCTTCCAAAGTTGTAGCCTCAGTACTTCCAGGGGCACAACCAAACACACGGAATAGATTGCTGGCATCAAATGAAACAAAACAGTAAGATGCAGGCTCAAAGATAACAAAATCACAAACAGGTGAAGTTGAACCAGACCTGTAAGAACCGGTTGAAACACGCGATCCATCACCACTGAGACAACATTCAAACTTATCAAAAATTGAATCGTTTTCGTATAAATCACATAGCTGCACATTTACAATCCAAATAGAAAACAGTTACTATAACTCGTTAAAGCAGCAGAAATTCATGACTTGTCACTAATCAAACCATAGGAACCTAACCCTTGGCCTTAAATGCTCGTGAACACGGTAAGTTGCAACTGGGCCAGAATCCATATTTATGTCCCATAACTGTCAAACAAGGAAAGAAGTAAGATGAGCTGTAACGAGATATTTAGAGCATAACAAGAAGGTAACCGAACATAGCATGAAAATAAATGGCAAAGCATACTTTGCCGGACCAACAACTTAAAGTCCAAGGAACAAGCATGTTCAGTTTTAATAAACAGCTTGATTAAGCGCTTAAAATTATTTTGCTTATGTATCGACTACTTCTATGACAATAGATAAAATAAATTTTAACTGTTTTGATATAAGCTTTCTTTTTAACAACAGTTTTAATATAAGCTACAAGCTGTTTTTGTAAGCTATCAACAAGAGCTTATGAAAATAAGCTAAAACAGATAATGGACATGTCATAAGCTGTGTCTATAAGCTCTCCATAACAGTCTCACAAGTGCTTATACCAATAGATAAAAATGAAATAGGTCAATCCAAGCAGGCCTTAGTTGTAAATTAAATATTAAATGAATAGCGAGATGTTTGCTCATTGGACTCAACAACCACCATCACTGAATTCTATCACATACCAAATTTTCAATAAAATCCAATGGTACTTGGGATCTCCTTTATCTATTTGTTGAGATGAGATGCCCATGTCACATTGAATTTAATCCAATTCATTAAATTGTAAGTATCTCAGCATCCAAAATACTCGGAATGAATTTTTTTACAATAGAAGCATGGATTTTGGGACAGTAAAGCTTTCAAACCTTCAGAGTCATGTAATCGCGACTAAGTATATATCTTCCATCCTTTGCAAATTTTATATCTGAGATAGAAGCAATAATCTCAGTGAAAAAGGATCTGGACCCAGGGGCCTCCTGTTCCTCAAATCTGCACAGAAGGTCAATTGTCTGTGAGTCTACCAGGCATAAGAAGCTATCAAGCACTGACACAGACATGACACCGACACAGACATAATGTGATAAATGTAATAATTGAATGTAACCACATTTGGCGGTGTCGTGTCATTGTCGGACACTGGACACGCCTTCAATTTGAAGTGTCGGTACTACATAGATAAGAAGTTACATAAATGCATGTCACCGCATTGAAAATGTATTTTTTGTACATAGGCATTTGACTTCTTTAGTATGTAGTTGGTAAAGTGACTTGCATGTGTAAAGCATGCCACCAGCACTCAGATAAAGGGCTAATAGTTATACTTACTATGAAGGGCTAATAGTTAGTACTTATTATAAATCAATTAATACTACTTACTTTACTCTCTAAAAATAGTTGCTCATTTTATAGGAGTGAATCAAATCTTTTGCATAGGGAACATAAATAAGAGTAGACATTAGTGAAAACATCAGCAAAGGATGATCTTACAATTTGGCATGAGAATCGCATAAAGCTGACTGCCGCAAGTCAACAAGACGAATTGAGCCCTTTGAGCTGCTATATGCCAATGTATTACAATGTGTAGGGTGAAATTCTGCTGATGTTATAACCTCTGCAATAATAGTATCTACAGTCAACGACTCTACCAATACTAATAAAAATAATCCAAGCCAAAAAAAATACTAGAAATAAGAAAACAAAAAAAAAAGTGCAATTTATGAATTCTAATCCAAAAGACCATCTAGACTTTTTCTAGCTAGCATCACAGTGATCAGGTTTCTTTGCCGAGTTTTGTTTTGTGAAACGGGTCTTACAAGTTGTCAATCACTAAAGGCATGCTGCCTTGCCTCAGACATAGAGGTATGCATACCTAAGACTCCAGAAGTGTAAACTTACTACAAGACTAACACTTCAACCAGCAAGAAGCACCGAACATTCCTGGCACATAAGCTCAACGCCTTATGCGCACAATTATAGCGCGCCTCGGCCAACATTATTTAGTGGCAGATAGAGTCTTCATACTTGTGGGTTTTAGATTACATTCCTCATCATGAATCTATTGTAACACATTGATATATGCCTGATTGTGTAGCAATCAACTCCTAGAAGTAAAAATAGTGCAGATCATAAAAAATGCAACCCATGGAAGCCGTAATTGATTCATTCTTCGATTGTTCCTGAAACCCATCAAATCACAACCACTGATTCAATAGGTAATGTTTGAAGCAATATAACTGTCATCGGTCCGACCTCAAAACTGATAGGCACCCAAAAATCAGAAGGGTGTTTTAAGGAGAGATAATAAGGCTCGTTAAGAACTCAGTCAGAAACCTACGGAGAGGAGAGGTGCTCTTGAATTCATCTTGCGTTACTGAATTCAGGGCATCCATTGCCCTAGATTTTGATTCTCGTTCTTTCCTTCATACCAGTTAAGTCTATCCAAACCCATCGGATTGCTTGCAAATACCCCTAACCAAAAAATACACCCGATGAACCATCATTTCACACGTTAACGCTATATACTCGTGACTCACCCCCTGATTATGATTTGAATCCTAATCTTACTGCTGCTCAACGTCACAGATGAGACTAGAAAGATTCACAAATGCAAAACAAACATGTATCAGATAACCTTGACTCATATGTTGTTATCACTTCTTTAACTAGAAAAACTATACTAAGTTACCAACAGAGTTTCATTTTCAGAAGAACATAAAAATATAGTAGTGAAAGCTTACCAGTCAGATCCTCCATATTTGCAGGCTTTACATCGACTATATTAAAACTTTGACTGCTAATTTCTAAGTTCCAAAGGTTTATTCGCAAATCATCAGCCGATATGAATGTTTCTCCATCGCTAGAAGATATTGGGAACATAACATCGTTATAATATGACCGGTGTTCAGAAAAACGTGCATTACAACAAAAATCATGCAGAGCAGACACAAACGCAAGAAATTAAAGCAGTCAATATTTTCCAATCAACAATACATGGAGAAAATATATGGTATACAATAAGATAGCCAACTCACCTGTTATTTGAAATAGAATTGATGTGATAGTCATGAGCATGTGCATATACTCTACGACATCGAGCCAACAGACTGGTCTCATGGCTAACTACCTACATAATTTACAATACACGTGTAAGCACTAGCTGCACTCCAAAGTATCAAACAATTAATTGTCGAGGTTTAAAATGAAGCATAGAACTGTAACTACTTTTCTTTCTTATAAATATCAAGGTACAAATAACCGACATTACAAAGACGGAACAATAAAACAATAAAATAAATGCAACGGATTCTCTATCTGTTTTCTGTTTCAACTTTCTTTATGAAGGTATCTATCTATACAGGACGGCTAAAAATTTATACCAAAGATTATTACACTGAAGCTATGTTTCATGTTAATACACCAATTTACTAGATGTGCTTAGCGAAAAATCTTTTTTTAAAAAAAAAATCTGTCAATAAACAAATATAGGAAAAAGGAATTCAACTGTGAATGCTGAAGGTTGAATACAACTACCGAGGGTAATTTTAGCGAAGGTAGGCCTCCAGGTGGAAATGAGAAATCATTGCTTAGATAGCTATATGATTTATCTGAAGGTCCTCCATTTGCAAGATGTGCCTTAGAGCTACTGGAATTACTTGAACTAGCAATAGATCCATTTCCCGTTGCTTTTGAAGAGTCAATATTCATGTCAGAAATTTTCTTCACCTTCTTTTCTTGAACCTGATCAATTCAGATAAAAAGACAATGAGAATAAATGGTCTAGGAGACAAATCAATCATTATTTTTCTTCAAAAAGGCAACAAATCAATCATATTAATTCATATCGAAAACTAGGACTCAGCATGCCAAGGGTGTGCCTTCATTTCATACCTTCCAAAATTTGATTGTTTTGTCGTTTGTAGATAGAAGGAATACAGCCCCATTAGCTGTTTGGCACCATTTGATTTTGTTAATTTTCTCTTCTATTTCCAAGCTCTTAAGATAGTCAAACTGAAACAACAATCATGTTATATATGCTAAAATTTCTGAGCTGCGGATAATTTGGGCAGCATTAACTGTGTATGGTGACGAATAATTACCTCAGGCTCATGACTCTGAAACTCGGTTTTGTAACGGAACTCGGGATGCCTATTAACAGAATAGTCCATCCTCTCCAAATCACTTCTTGATCCATGCTGCAATATTATACAGTAAATACATAGATATCATCAATACCGAGTTTGTTACAAGGAATCATTCATAACTAAGTTGATATGTTTGCTTTGAAATAAAAATTGGGAGAAGCAACAATCAGACTTACATCTTTTGAATCTGTCCGCTCAAAGAGAACTACTCGACCACCACGATCACCGGTCGCAAGATGATCACCAGACTTGTCGAATTCAATAGCAGATATTATGTCCACTGTAGACAGAAAATTGGGTAAATAATTAGGAAACTAACACATTAACCTGCAACAAAAGCTAATCCAGATCGGTCAATCGCTCTGTACTGGAAGATCTATCATTCTGTTAATGGTGTCTATAGGCCGAACATAAATATTCAACACAAATTAAATAGATTCACGAAATTCATATCCTCTCTACTTTCTTAAACAACTCAATCAAGTGGTTATAACAACTTATCATCTAAGTGCTTATGCAGAAGTTATTTTTATAACAGAAGGTAAAATCAAATCAAATTGTTTCAATAGAAGCTATAAGTTATTTTCATAAAATATCCGAAGAGCTTATCGAAATAAGATGAAAACAGCTTATGGACATGTCATAAGCTGTTTCCATAAACTCTCACAAACAGTCTCACTGGAGCTTATGCCGGTGAGTAAATAAGTTCAAATAAGTTGATCCAAATAGGCCCTAGATCTTACTCTTAGTTACAGCTTAACATGACTACATGAGTACTACGTTTTGCTGCGAGTTAAACCGTCTTTCCAAAAGCAATGTTTATGTGAAAAAAGAAACAATGGTCTCACCAAGTCTAAATCTCTACCACCATAATCTACCAACGGTACCGTGCCGAAAGTGTCCAAAACTAAACAATCTTAGAATCAAATCATCCAGATTCAATATCTTTAATAGAAGATATCATTGCTCCCTCACAAAAAATATTATTAAATGAATATGTTTCACATTCCAATTACACTCTGTTACTAACCATCAAGACAATTGTTTAGTCTCTTAAAGTCCTTGTTTTATTTTAATATTTGGTTATGGCTGGGAAATTAAAGTTCTACGATACTTGGCGCCTTGCGGTATATTTTCTTTAACCATCATAACACCTACCTATAAATCAGAATGAAGCACGGCCATCATAACCTATGTCGTCAATCATGCCGCTTTAACAGTTTTGGGGTCGAATGCTCCACGCCGCTATCCGAGATTAACAACATAGATCAAAACCAGGTATGCGGCTGGGGGGAAATGCTTTAAGACCATAAAGGCTCAAAGTTGAGACAATGAATTGTTTGAACTATCAAAAACTAATTTGCTGGAAACAACTAGAAGATAATAGAGAAATAGTGCAACCATCAAGATGAAGGACTACACTAAATCCCAGATTCCAACCGCTACAATAGTATAACAGTAACACCGAGTATCTAACTATTATAGGAAAAGCCCTTCCTTCAAATTTATTTAGTGCATGTTTTCATTGGCTTGGTGGTGAATTTGATGAAATCATGGAGTTGCAATGTGATTTTGGCATATGTGATTTTGACAAAAGCTACACTTTGATGCTTCAAACAAAACGACAAACATGCACTTATGAACATATGTATATTTCTTCCCCCTTTGGCACAAACTCATTTGCTCCATATCCATTATCAGTCCCACTCGTCGAACTACACACCATTAAGATCTAACCCACGATCACTCAAACTCAAGTTGAAAACTTAACAAATCAATTCACCACAACAAGAACTGCTTGGAAAAGCTATGTTTCATGTTAATACACCAATTTTTTGGTTTTTCTTAGCGAAAATCTATTCAAAATAAAAATAAAAATCTGCCAGATAAACAATTATTGGAAAAAGGAAATCGACTGTGAATGCTTAAGATTGAATACAACTACCAAGGGTAATCTCAGCAAATGTAAAATTCCAAGGATGACGAACTACACCAAATCCCAAATTCCAACTGCTACATTAGTATAAGAGTAACGACACCGAGTATCTAGCGTTATATGAAAAGCCCTTCCTTCAAACTTATTTAGTGCATGTTTTGATTGGCTTAGCGGTCAGTTTGATGAAATCACGGAGTGCCAGTGTGATTTCGACAAAAGCTAACTCCGATGCTTCAAACAAAACGACAAACATGCACTTATGAACGCATATATAGTCCGTCCTCCTTTGGCAAAAACTCATTTGCTCCACTCGTTGAACTACACACCATTAAGATCTATAACCCCCGAACTCTCAAACTCACATCGAAAACTTAACAAATCAATTCACCACAACAAGACTGCTCGAAATATAAGTACAACTAAATACACAAAAATCAATGCCAAATCCAAATCCAAAACTATAACCACTTCAATTTCACACTCAAATCAATCCAACCAAGTAAAACTTAACAATGCAAAGAAGAACATTATTTTATTCAAACACGATCCAAAACGGATCCAAAGCAAAATGGAACCAAACCCTAATCTAAACACAATAAAGTGGATCCAACAACATAGTACCCATCAAAAAAGCACACTACAACATGTGAAACAAACAATTACCTTCCTGAACTTCCTCTCCAGCCGCACGTTCACCAAAAACCTGCGAGAATTTCCACTCCAACGGATGCACTGGTTCCTCCGGAGCTACAACAACCTCATCGCCACCGTTCATTTTTCAATCAACGGACCACACAAAAAATCTTTAAAATCTCTCTATCTATCAACACATCGAAGATTTCCTTTCTGGGTTTTCACAAGATCATAATTTCAAACAAACCCATCAAAAAAAGATACAATTTTTTCTTCTCATACCCCGAATTCGATTTCCACTTCAACCATTGCAATTTTCAACACCCAAAAAAAAAAACACAATTTTTTTTCCTTTTTTTTTCTCTCTCTTGAAATCTTCTCTCTCTAAAAGGAGAAAAATGGGAAATTTTTTGTTTGTGATAAAAATGACGAAACAAACGGTTCTTTGGATTTGGAGATGCTAAAAAACACACAACACAACACACACTCTCTCCTCTGTCTACTTCTTCTCTCTCTCTCTCTCTCTCTCAATAATAGGTTCCTGTTTGTTCTTTTCTTACGTAAATAGAAAACAAATTAATTATTTATAATTTCCTTGTCTTGTGATAACCTCACATGTTTGTCACACGAGGTTGTTTTGTCCGACGTGAAGACGACACCGATCGAACACGAAATAGAATAGTTAGATGTAATTATATGTGTTGACATTACTTCGTTATTTAACATTGACATATGTCGAACATTAGACGCTTCTTTTATCAGATATGTTAGTGCTATTTGATTGGGTTTGTGATGGAAATGAGGGTTAGGTTAAAGAATAATATTTGGATTGATTGAAATTTTCATTAGTTAACCAATTAAATAAAGTACTTATGATAGGATCAGAAAATGTTGAAAGGAAAAGTTAAGGTGAGATTTATGGGGAATGACATATTTGTCCTTGCCTTTTCATCTCTTTGATATTCTTTCACCATTACTCCTGAGATCTTATCACTATCACGTAAAAGTGGGCCATAGTGGAGGTGATCAAATGATTTTGGATTTTATAAGGGATTTTCTAATGTTGAATATTATTTTTTAGAAAAGTGTGTGCATAGCATTTCATTAATAATCAAATGTTCAATACAACGAGGTATAATAGAATAAGTGGTGGGATTAGCTAATAATGTTGAATATTAAAGAGATGGTCTTGTTAACCGGTGTATGTTTTAAGATATTTATTAATGAACTTAAGAGAAAAAGTTTTATGATAAAAAAAGAATTTTATAGAAGTTGTCGAGTGTACAACTTTTGATAAAATATTAGACCACAGTCTTAAAACATTTTAAAAAAAAAAATAGACAATTGATAACCAAAGACTTGAACCAGAGCAATTAATTATGATGTTTGATTCTCGATCCTTGATTGGCTTTGGTGACATATAGACAAATTTAAAGATAATGTTTTAATTGCTTGCAAGGTTGTGGATGAAGCTAAGGAAAATAAGAGAAAACTAATTATGTCAGAGATAATTTAAAGAAAGCTTACGACTCAATGGATTTGTCTCATCTTGACTCTATTTTGAAACATAACGAGTTTTTTCTTTAAAATGAAGGTATTGGATGTCTGAGTGTTTAAGGACAACATCGGTTTCAATTCTTGTTAATGGTTGTCCGGTTGATGGATTTATTATGGGTTGTGGGTTAAGGTAGGGAGATCCCTTGTCGCCTTTTTTTGTTTTTAACTACAGCAGAAGGGTTTCACTCGTTTTTTTATGTTATAAGATTGGAGAAAATTTGTGGTTTTCAAGTGGACGACGACGATGCATTCAAATTTACTCATCTCTAGTGTGCATATGATACTTTGATCATTGACCTAAGAAGTTGGTATAATATCTGCACAATCAAGGTCATTTTTATTTTTTTTTGCTTTTTAAATTGATTTTTGGGTTGAAGGCGAACTTTCTAAAAGTTTACTAGTTTGTATTAACTTTAATGGCTTTTGGTTGAATGAAGTTGTTTTAATGTTGAATCATCTGTATATATTTTGCAGTTGATTTATTGCATAGTGAAGATCAATTTGTTAAAGTTTAATGTAATACTAAAAAAACACTTTGGATTTGAACCAAAAGTTTTTCACAGTATCAAAACTACGAAACAATCAAAAGCAAATGGTAAATACATGAATAAACATGTATGCATGGAAAGTTGGAAACCTCTCATTTAAACATCTAATACTTCTGGATCTTTTTGTTCTTCAACAATTTAAACTCCAAATCAAGATATCAACAATTGTTGAACCACACAAAAGTTTTAGAAACAAATTAAACTTTACAAAGTAATTGGAAACATATTAAATTAGATACAATGAGTCTAAAATTTGGCATGTTTCAGTTCATTGCGTATACGACTTGATCCTAATTTCAAATTACGCAAACATAATAATAATAACTTATAATTAAAGAAATTTTATCCTAATTTTTTTTCTAGTTTTCTATATCTTATGTTCTTCAACAATTTATGGATAGTTCAATGTCCACATTTAAATGCACATTCACTATTTATCATATAACTATTTCAACGTCCATAAATTTGAATATCCTTGAGAAAATAGGAACAAAGAATCAGGTTTATTTATGTATTGATTGCTCGAAGACACGCTGAATGCCTAGAGTGAAAACAAATAGAGATTTTAAGGTTTTGTTTCGTGAATAATTAACTTGAACTCGATTGATTATTAAATAAATTGTTGTTAAAAAATGCATAATATAATTATTGGAATGTAGTGTAATAAAGTGTATAAAGAGAAATATAATGATTTCAAATGCTCTATATAAATATGCTTTTATTATAACTAATATTTCGAGTTTGTTAATTGCTTTGAAAACTCATAATAACATTTTTGGTTTTGATTTTTTTGTTGAAAGGATTTTCGGTTTTAATTTTTCTAAGTTGCTAATTTGAGTTTTTCGATTTTTTTAACACACATTGGAAAAGTTTTTCGGGAAAAAATAACAAACTGAAAAATCATTTACATATCGAAAATGTTATGTGGAGGTGAACTCATCTTAAATCGGAAGAGTTAAAAGTAAGAATGAAAAAAATAAAGGTGTGAAAAGTTAAATTAAAAGAAAAGGATAAAATTGACATTTTTAATGGTTTGTAGGGAGTGATGGTATAAATGTAAGGATGCATCGCAAAATTTCATGAAACAAATATCCTTTATTGATAGAAGACAATTGCTTTTGTGATATTCAGAAGTTCTTAACAACACAAGTAAATTACTAAAATACCTCCAGCGGTAGTTAACTACTGTTGGGTTATAACTAGAAACCTAGCGGTAGTTAACTGCCGCCGGATTTTTTGGTCTTGTACTTGTGTTCCTAGGACATTTTGAATGTCAGAAAAGCAACGGTCTCGATAGAAAATCAAGTTTTGGACCTGCCTCATGTAATGTTTTTTTTTTTTTTGAATATGGACCAAAGAAACTACTAAATTTTTTTTGACAGATAAACTTGCTATTAACGTTTCACATGTTTGCAAATACTCCTTCGAGAAGCAATTTTTTTCTTTTAAAACATTTTTTTTTGACACAATTTAAAACATATTTTCTCTTAATGTTATCTTATGTACTATCATTAAGGAATGCGGGATCCAAATTAATTTTTTTTTATACTTTATTATTCAACCATACTAAAAGAGGAAATGGATCTGGTGTTGTGATAATTGCATGCAGTTACACGCAATTGTAGATCTCAACCGTTCATTTGAGATTGAACAGTTAAGATTAAAAGTTGTGTCTTTTTAATAAAATGATCTTAACCGTAAAATTTTGATCAGACGGCTGACATGCTTTACAGCAACATACTGTTACAGCATGAATTCTGTTTTCCTAAAAGAGAAACTCACATTGGTAGGTGATGAATATCACCAAAACTAAATTACTCCAACTACTCCTATCTAAGAAACTAAAGAAAATACTCAAATTTTTCTTTGATTCATTATAAGGTCATACAATGTTTATATAGATAAATCCACATCCACAATAATATAAGTGCACCCTAACATACTCAATATTACTTCCTACATTAGACCCTTCTAGATTAAGGTGAGTCATATTTGCTTCTAGAACTAGATGAGCAACCACATCAGTGGTCCTTATTTTAAGTATCATATCACTTGGGTTAACTTAGTTGTGTTGACTTGAAATTTTGAAGTGTGATATTCTTAAAGTTTTAGGTTCGTTTTTTTTTATGTCAATTTCGGTTGACTAGTTCATACAAAACTTTGATCTTATTTTAAATAGAACCTCACAAATAAACGATATAAGATTATCTATTCAAATTAATTGGTCGTTGGACTGAATACAAGTTTTTTTAAAAAAAACTATAAGAGACGAGAATATATTAGTATGTTATCGTAAGTGTGTTCTTCTTAAAGTTTTAGATTCATTTTTTTTATGTCAATTTCGGTGACTAGTTCATAAAAAACTTAGATCTTACTTTAAACAAACCTTCACAAATAGACGATGCGACTGTCCATTCAAATTAGTTGGTCATTGGACTCAATACAAGTTATAAAAAAAAATTATTGCAAGAGATAAGAATATATTAGTCTATTATCGTACTACATGTGTATGTTATTCAAAACAATAAAGGGGTGTGAATAGAAGAAACCTCCACATTTCTTTTTTATCATTTTGTAAATGACTGATAGTTCTTTTTGTGTGTTTTTTTTTTTTGACAAAGTTCTT
>Ga0228710_1008644_pt1 | contig 14508 bp, 5 predicted proteins | sample MedpolnodulmetaG_FD_177995 | JGI IMG/M metagenome (GOLD analysis project Ga0228710, IMG submission 177995) | Root nodule microbial communities from Medicago polymorpha collected in Santa Monica, California, United States - pink nodules | ecosystem: Host-associated > Plants > Roots > Nodule...
GGCCACCTGCTGCACCACTCTTCTGACAACAGAAAACGATCAATACGACTCATAGAGTTACCATCTCCCTTATACCATGTAAAGTTCCGGCCATGAAGAGGAAGATCCACTAACACATTATTATCAATAAAACTATTAAAGGGGTCGCAATCAAAATAGTGAATTGCAACCCCTCTCGATTTTCTTTCTTCCATACCACGAACTGCATTAAAATCACCGCATAAACAAATGTTTTTCCCCACCAACTTTTGGAGCTGTTCTGACAAGGAATTCCATAACAACTGCTTTGCCCCATTATCACAAGGCGCATATATGTTGAACAAATAAAACTCATCATTAAAATCAGTAAACCGCCCATGAATTATTAAAGCATGTTGCATACTGAACGACGACCACACCTCCACAACAGAAGAATCCCACATAATTAATAAACCCCCAAACGCCCCCACTGCCGGACGGAAAGAATAAGACTGAGTCGAAGAACCCCACAAGGATGCACACATAACATCATCAATAACAGTCAGTTTCGTCTCTTGAATACAAACAATTGAAGGATTCTTTTCATTTATTAATTTTCGCACTTCCGGCCTTTTAGCAAAACCTCCCAAACCCCTAACATTCCAGGAAAGAATTTTCATCACACCCTCTTCCTCCTCTACGCGGAACCGCCCCCACTACTCAAACCTTCTGCGACCCCTCCCCTACCTCCTCCACACTCTTTGTCTTTTGATTCCGTCCTCTTGACAACACTCTAAACCGATTTGCTTTATCATTGTAAAATTTTACCCCCAAAGACTTTCCAAAACAATTGATATCCCCCTTGACAACTTCATCCTTACCTCGCAATACTACCCAATTCTTCCAATCATTATTAACAGAAGCTGAAGAAGAAGACTCTGGCACATGTGACCCCTTACTAACAACATTATTCAAAGCATCTGACATCTTAACCCCTCTACTCCTATGCACCTTCTTCATTATAATTTTTAGAACTTTCTTACGGTCATCGACAGGTAGCCGAGCAATTTTCTTTAAATTACGGGCAGAATGTTTTAGCTTGTTATCTAATTTGCCTTCCTTCACCGTTTTATCATCCTTCACAAGTTTGGACGAATTAACCTGAATGTTCTTCTTGATTTTTGAAATATGGTTTGTTGAGTTTATTACATTTTAAAGTCACAAATATCTATACTTTACATTTTAAAGTCACAAATATCTATATATTTTTTTTTAAGGAACAAATATCTATACTTGTAATTTTTTATCTATATCAAAAACTTATATAAAATATCGTTTCTAATTATAAGCAAACTTTTTTAGCAAAGGAAGGAAGGTTTGTGTAGAGTTTGTTGCGAGCGGGTTGGATTCCATGCTGTCTTTCCAAGGAAATATTTTCAATTCCCTCTTCCCTACGGGTTCGTTATCCACCTCAATATTTTTTTATTCTCAGTATATTTTAGTATGAGGAATATGAAGATTAAGTTTTGAATGTTTTTGTTTATTTCAATGGCTGTTGAGTTGAGTGAGAATGAAAGCAAGCATCACACATTTTCTATTCACTAATCTCCTAGTCAAAGACAAAAAGTTCTGATTCTAATTCTTAATTTTCTATATGTAGGTTTATAGGACATCAATTCCTGAATGCACGTGTAAATTTAATTTTCCTCTAAAAAATGTGCATTTAATTATGGTGGCAAGATTTTTATTTTTTTTCGGAAACTTGTCCTAAGGACAAAGGGTACATGCTAATACACAAAAAATATAATGTATTGAATTGAAAAATGATATACCAATTTATATTTTAAAAAGTTGAAAATTAATTTTTTTTCCAATAAATACTTGTTATTTGTGCAATCCTTACGTGCTCCTCATGACATTGTTTGAATAGAGGCATGGAAGATGTAAACCCTTGATAAATTTTCATTGAAAGCTATGGGCCCATCCTTTTTTGTCAAAAAAGCATATGCATTTTGAAAAAAGTTCTAGGACAAAACATTCCTTCCCTTACTCCTTCCTCCTCATGCATCGCTTGTCAACATCCAGAACTCCAAGCACCTTTCTTTTCTTGTTTCAGGAAGCCCATTGAGGCGCAGGACATCTTGGTGGACTACTTGTCGAATCTGATCCTTCAAGATAAAAAGTAAATTTTGACTTGACATAGTTCTTATCTGATTCAACATAATTGGGATCAAGGTACTGGATTAGTTCAGTGTAGAATAATGTTTGAAGAATCATATGCGGATTGGAGTCACTGATGGCATAGATGTGGATGCTGAGAAGCATCAAGCATCCCTCGAGTTGCGAGTTAGCTTAGGACCATTTAGTTAGTTTTATGATTTTACTGATTTTGATGTAATAGTGGTAAAGCTCTGAGTTATGTGACATAAAGATTTTTAGGTTTTACTTTGGGTTATGCTTGCATGCATGTTTGATTTTTGTGCGTTAAGTGATGACTGTAATATATTTGTCCTTTCTCAGTCACAAACAACATAACTAATTTTGATCAGAATTAATAAACCAATATTGTAAGAATCTCCTCAATATAATATGAGATTGATTTAAAAAAATCAGTACAACCATTTCTATTGACAAAAATATTTGTCAGAAAGTACATTCTTTTGCTCTCAAAGTAAGTTCATTTTCTGAGTCACTTTCACTCAAGTGTTAGTTAAGTAGCTGATAAAACCATTTTTTTTTAGTAAATTGCAATGATGAGGTCACAACAGTTGTTGCTGTTATGATGTGACGATGGTTTATCTTCACTTGATGAAGGACAAATCAGTGAAACAATTAGGCCAGTTCCTTCCACAACCAGAGGAGGAAGGAAAAATGTACTCGCAATCGTTGTTGTCTTTGGATCGGTTGCTTTCATGTTTCCAACCACCGCAAATGTTCAAAATGATAATGTGAATTTAGAAAAAATTTCTACAAATAGTGCCTAATGACACATAGGAGACTTGAAGACGACGACCAAAGTTGATTGAATGGGTCGGAGCACAACATTCCTACTTTGTGTAAAATGTTATACCTGCAAGGACTTCAATGCTAAAGCTAATATGAGGTTCTAGGAGAACATAAAGGTTGTAGGTGACATGTAAGACACCAAGTTCCCAGATAGTTATTTCATTTATTCTAATTCGTCGTGATTCACAAATCATAGTCTAACTGTAAATAGAGAATCGTGATTTGATCATGGTAACTGATTCAATGTTTTGTTGAACATAGTGTTTCCTAGACAATTGGATCTTGGATCCAAATCATAGATTGGACTTTGGCCCAATCCAAAACATCATTTATGATAAACATGTTTTTGAATAAGAGAAAAAAATATATATTTTTCCACCAAACTTACTTCTCACGCGCCCTCCAATTCGACCATTTTACTCTCGTCGAATTATGAATCTGACGCGTATTTGATGGTTTTCAGATTATAAAATCCAAAAATGTGTTTAATCAATTTTTTTCATTACAATGACATTAATTATTAAAATGGCATAAATTCAAATGACAAAATTTAAAGAGACATGATATAAATTGGCAAGAACTCAACATATTTTATTATTTATAAAGAACTCATAATACATTTACACTAATATAACTCTTTATAACAAAATATTAGACACCTAATGATAAATATGTGGTGCAAGAAGATGGAGGGAGAAAATGGAAAAGGCTAGTCATCTGCACCCTCTAGAGAATATGGGATGGAAATACAAAATGCATGGATAGGAGAAGGAGATTGTGATGAACAATCTCAGATCTAGATAGGGAGTGCAAGTTTGCAAAGTGGGACAACACTCTTTGATCATTCATATTATCCCCTCAAGATGACAAAAACTTTGTATAAAAGTTCAATAATAGAACATTAAGATCATCAACAACTCAAGAAATGTAAGAAAGAAAAGAGAATATGGGTTGGAATTAAAAATTGAGAAGAATGAGGGGTTATTTATAGGGAAAATGTAAACATCGACCATAACGACAATCAATGGAAGATGAAAAATGCAGTAAACTGTGGTGATCATTCAAAAACACAAGTTAAACGACGTTGAAACTAACCAACCTCAAAAGAAAGCAATCATCGCAAGGTAAAGGTGTCAGAAAAGATACATCTACTATTGGTTGAAATGACCCAAAAAAAAAGTAATAAGTAAAAGAGTAGTGATATTTGAACAACTTTTTTGGTACAACTTTTGGGACAACATTTTGTTTTCTCTTCTCATTGGTCAAAAACAATAGAGAGAGAAAAAGGAAGAGAGAGAATAAGAATATAATTTGAGTATGAGAGAGAAAGTTGTACAGAAGTTGTATAAAAATGGTTGTACAAATATCATTTCTCTAAGTAAAAACTTATAAGAAAAGCTACATTTTTAAGACCTGTAGCTAATAAGTCAAAAGAAATAAAAGTAGGATGTGCCTCAAAGACCCTAATACTATCATTTATCGACCCTAAACCATCCACTACTTGTTTGGCCTTATAAGAAAGACCATGAATAACAAAGTACATAGAAAATCAACGAAGAAGATCTATGATTTACTCCACTAAAATAAAACACGAATGAAGAAATTGCACCCATTAGTATTCGAAGAAACAATTGTTATCGAATTAGACTCAATCTCTAAATTTATCACAAACTAAATATATTTGTTCGTTTTATATAAATGGTGTATCAACTAAGATGAACTTTTATTATGATAGATGGGAGTATTAATTATTGACCATTGGATTTTAATAGACGGTGCAGATTAGATGGTGTACAAGTTTAGAAAGAGCACATGATTTTTATTCTTCTACGTGCCCCTTCTACTTCTTCTGGCAACGTTTCATGTCTTCCCTAAACTTTCTCACTGAATTCTTCCATGTACTTTCTCTTTCAACAAGTTGGGCTAATCAACAACAAATAAACTAATATCTTGAAAAATTAGTGTTATAATTTAAATATCTCAATCTATATTAATTAAAAATTTCCTTGTTTATTCAACTCAAGATCTGGCTATGAACAAAATTAAGGAAACAGAAAGCCATTTAAGTCGATCTGATAAGAGGAGCGTAAGTGAAGAAAAAGTTCTGAATCAAAAAAGGAACAAGGGTTAATTATTAGCTACATCTGCTTATATTTTATTTTTTTAGCAAAGTATGGAGCGCTTCTTCTCCAATTTTTCACAATTATTTTTACTGATTCACTATTACTTTTAGTTATTCTCCATAGAGTTACACGAAAATCTATCACCAATGAATAGGGGAAGAATGATAATCAGCGAAAAGGTTAGAACAACAACAAGGAGAAGAAGTTGTATATTAAAAAAAGGGAGCACATTTCAATCTTAACCGTCCATTAAAATCCAATGGTATATATATATATATTCAAACACAAAGATGTCCAATAAAAGGCAAAAAAAAAATAGAGAATAAGAAAATATAATAACTTAACCAATCTTATTAATGAAATTATTACATATCAGATAGACTTTTCTAAATTATAAATGATTGGTTTTAAAACAACAAAAACGCTGCAAAGTATTAGGGCTTCAAATTAGCAGGTGGAGAGTCGCGGCAACATGGGGGATGGTCGCATGTTCTCGGTTGACATACAGTAGGAATTGGACAACATAGTGGTAAACGACCATGCACGTTGCCTACCATAGCACCTACAATAGCAAGAACTAACACTACAAATTTCAAGAACAATTTCAAGAGAGCTTCCATTATAACCAGACTTGGTTTGCAAAGATAAGAAAATTGGATAACTTATTGTGAGTGGTATTGTAAAGAAATGCATAATTATTTATAGTCAAAGTGAGCATCCTGTTCAATGTCATAATTGGAAATATTTAAATGTTAATAATGTATAAAGGACATATAAATTATTTATATATTAAACAATAAATTAGGAAAGTACATTTTACAACAGTCATTCATGGGATTTGAACCATGTCAAGATCTCACTACTCAGCTAACACCTATTAGACAAAGTTTTAAAAATATTATTTATTCTATATTAAATATATACATGCAACTATGTGTGTATTCAAATTCAGTTGTATGTCCTTGAGTTTAGCTTAGTTGGTATCAACAATGCATAATATATGCAAGGTCCATGGTTTAAACCCCGGACACCACAAAAGAAATTGTGTTGCATATAAGTTTCAAGTTTGATATTTTTTAATATAACATATCCTAAATTATACTAGTAAAATATTATTACGTACTAAGTAATATTGAAAATAGTAAATATATTAACTTATTAAAATGAAAATATCTAACACCTCAAACATAAAATATAAATATTTAGTCAAAAAATAAATTTTTATATTAAATATTAGACAAAATATATTTATTTCAATCATACTATTAAATGATAAATATTTGAATGTATTATATAAAATACCACTACTATAGTTTTTTGAACGATACCACTAATATTTTTGTATTATTAAAATATTTAAATGAAATATTATATAAAATATTTATAACTAATTAAGTAATTGAGCTCGAGAGGTTATTGAGCCACATTAAAAGACGAATTGTTTAGTCGAACTTGATTTCGATTACTTTGTAGAACAAATATTCGACGGACTTTACTTACTTTCCAACCGAACTCAATATTATCATTACAACATTCCTTTAAACTATTGTGTTTACATTTTATAATATTACTTAAAAATTTAACTAAAAGATTATTTAAAACCCATTAAAACAAGAACTATTCCATGACATAATTAGCAATATCTTATTGGATTGAAAGGGAAAAATATGCACTTTGAAATGAACTCATTTTGATTTATTTATCAAAATAATAAAAGAATATTCATTAGTAATTTATATAAATAGTTTATATAATATTATAACATATCCATAAGGTAATGCATTTTTTACTAAAAAAAAAGGCAATGCATTTTAATACTGTGATATTAACTAGTGCATTGTAGAAAACCATTTGAGAATTACACATCCACCAAGACCACTCTTTTAATACTGAAACCAATCAAATATAGTATTGTGACCACATTTTTTTTTATAAATCAAGAGCACAATGACATAAAAAAAAGGAATAGAAGACATACCAATGAAGTTGGGATGACTTGAAGATTCCAATCATTGCCAGGTGCTTATATATATTATTAAAAAAAGGAAAAAAAATACAAAAAAACTGGGGGGACATAAACCTAACCTAGTAAATCCACGCAAAGTGTATGCTAGCCCAATAAGGTGATACGAAAAAATGAAAGCAACACTAGCGGATGTCTAAAATGCGGTGTATGGATCAACCGTCAACACAGAACGAATCCAAGAACCAACAACTCCTTGCAACATCAACAAGCATAATGTCTCGTTCGAGACAAACAGTCCAACATCATTGATGAGGGTTTCTCTTATGGTGTATGAATCGTCTGCAAGATCCATCCATTTAAACGTAGTGTCGCGACTCCAAACCGAGTAACACATATCGAAACAATGACCTTCGTAACAGCAATCCATATTTGAGGAACCACACACCGTTGAACACAATGTTTTAACCGTGACCTTCTACAAAACAGAAAGCCATAACCAAAACAAATTGAACCTGGGTCTAGATCAAACCCACAAGCCAAAACCACCCATAACAACAAGGTCATGGAAGCTTTGCCTTTGCAACCGTCACGGTGGCAGCAGACTAAGCTAAGAAATCTGCATATCTCAACAGATCTGTGAAGAAAACCAGAGATCTAAGGCCATGAACGGAGGTGAAAACAACCCCCACACAGAAGTCCATTAATCACTTCTGAGACAACCATCCGGAACCAACCCACCTAACATCGTCCTAACAAACGGCGGTCGTCGACGAACAATATTAGATGGCGGGAACTTATCGGAGGATTGGAGCAAGACAACCCCAAAGGGGTGAAAATGAGGCGCAGAGGAGTGGCCTTGACACCACCACCCCTGGAGCCTACATCGGAAAATTGGAGGGGGAGTGATGTTACCACCATTCTTACTTTTAACACCTCTAAATATCAATATGGTATTTCAACCACTCAAATATGGTATTGTGACCACTCAAATATGGTATTTCTCCAAGAATTGAAGAAGAATATATTTAATCATTCCTTTTTGGTCAAGTAGCCTAATGGCTAGAGCTCACACATTTTTTAAATGTGAAGAAGTGGGGGTCCCTGCATATAATATGAAATATCTCTACCAACTGATCATTCTTATTATACCGAAAATGGACTATGATCTTAAAATATTATTTATTCTGAAGGGACATAAATAATTGAAGGGAATATGCTCTTAAGACCATTCTTAATTCCGAAGGCACAATAAACCGAAAAAGAACTATAGTCTTAAGACACTCTTAATTACGAAGGGACAAAAAAATGAGATCAAGATAAGAAAGACTCGTCAACACAAGTCGGGGGGGAGAGAGAAGAAAAATACCGGAAGTTTCACAATATTTTTCGGTGTATTGAATGCACTGGGTGCACTCTCTATTTATAAAGAAAATTCACAACTAATAAGTGAGAAACTTTGGAAACAAGTAATACATTACTCTGGGATTAAATAATTCACATATTAGATCTACTACAAAAACAACTCCATTGAGTACCAAATATATTATATTGAGTACAAAAATATATTATTGAGTATCAAAATATATTTCAGATCACGCACCAAAGTATATTAGATTGCATACCAAAATATTTTAGATTGTGTTCTGAAATATTCTAAATTACGTTAAAAAATATCTTAGCAAAACTTGAGGACTAAGAAATCACTTTCTAATAATGATTAAATTAATTATTTGATTTAGAATTTCCAAAATAATAAAATATATATCGATATATTTTTTTCCTCCAGTGCTTCTTTCGTTCACATAATTATGTACCCCCTCTTAGAGGTACACCCTCACTTTATAAACACTACTAATGTGTGTGTTCCATCTGATATGAGACATCCATTTATTTCAATTCACACAACAGTAGTTCTACCCAATTTGGGAATTTGCGTTTAGTCTTTTAACTCAATTTCCACACATGTTCCAACAATAATCCCCCACTTGAACATAAAAAATGCTTTCAAAAATAACGTCAAAGACGTTTCAATAAGGTTGCTTATAAACAAAGGTGTCGCCTACAACTTGAACTTTTGCATAGTGGATACTATTTTGATTTAACAAGAGTTGCTCGTAGGATTGAACACTATCTAAGACATAGAACCCGCCCACAAACATAGTCCGTAAATAAAAAGTCTTTTATGCATTTGATTATATCTAACTTGACTTTTATTTTTTTTATTTTTTTTAGAGGAACTTAACTTTTAGATGTTTAATCGTTAAATATTATTCAGAACAAACATAGAATTTATGTGAGAAGGATAAAGATACTCACAGTGGTGGTGGTTGATTGATGGATGTAGGTGCACTGATTGTTGATGGCGGTGCTCTAAGGATGTGGTGGCTGCAACCTTGTTACGGAGAAGGGGGTGTTGTACCTGTAAGTGCTCTGATGTCAAAGTCAGTGTATGAGCAAGAGTTGGAGTGAAGCTTATAGAGAGATGCATGTCTTTGTGAGCTTGTCAAAAGCCTTTTATATAGGGTTGGTGAGAGTGTTATGTAGTAATGGTGTGATAATGGAGCAACTGTTACAGAAGGGTACCCATAAATGTGGTAAATGATAATCTTATGAGTCGTCGGGACATTATGAGGCTTCATTGAGGCAGAGTGGATCGGGTGCGAAAAAGATTCTTCTCATTTGGGAATGTGTAGAAATGGGTTGTAATTTGTGGCGGGTTAGGCTTTTGGCTAGTCCAAAACAGATGCCCCCAAGCCGTCAGTTTGAGGCATTCGAAGTGCTGAAAAATCTTTTCTCCATTTAATTGAAAAATGAAAAAAATAATAGAGAAACTGATGACAGTCCATCATATCACATTTTTAGAGTCTTTTTAATTAAGTTTTAATTCTATTTCTATTAGTTTATTATTTAATTTAGAGTCATTTTAAATAAATTGTCATGTTCTTATTTATTGAGTCAAGTAGCATATTAGTGCATATTATTACTTTGATCAATGGCTAGATGAGATAATGAAGGTGTAACATACTTTGATGGGCAAAACAGTGAAAATAAAATGACTATATCATGGTTGAATTACTCATTGGCCAAGTGGCAATCCTTGGGTGGTGTGAATAAGAATGTATGAGAAAAAAAGACATTGGGCTGAAGCAAAAGATTAGCGTAACATGCATTGGAATGAAAAAGAAAACTAGGTTATGCTTGCTATATAAGAAGAAGGAAGCCGCACAACACAATTATTCAATTCTTGGGAAACTAGGAGGAATCACGGTTTTGGCACAGTGGAAACACGTTTGGTTTTGGAAAAAGAATCGCAGCCAAGGACATTCACGTTTTGGAGGAGAGAAGCACATGGGAGTTGGAATACAACAGCAGTACTGATAAAAAAGAGCAAAGCCGGCAACAATGCAATTCGATCAACATCGTTTCCATAGTTATTCAATCGGTTTAAGAGATTAAAAGGTTATAACCTAGGAAAGGGTTTTGAGTCAAGAGATTGATCAAAGCTAATAAGTTAATCTGTCGGAAAGACTGAAATTACATTGAGAACATAGAGAATCTAGCTACCACAGTGACCAATGGAGAATTCGAAAGCTTAATCATCTGTTTTTCATTTAATTTCCAACCAGTTTAATTTTACTTGCAATTTACTATTTTTAGCATTTAATCCAACTGTCTAGGGCAACCTGAATTTAATACATCTTTTATTTTAACATTTTTACCGCGTAGAAATTGAAACAATCCCTGTCCCTGTGGATATGAACTTATAAATTTTATTACTTCGATATATTTTTAGTACACTTGCTAAAAGTTTATCAGAAACCATTGGAGGAAAAAAACTATAAAGATTTTGCAATTCAGACATCTGGGAAAGAAGGTGAAATTGGAAACAACAAAGTTAAGGTTTCCTAACCCATGAAGTCAACGATGTAGTTGTGACCAACATGAAAGTCGTAGCCAAAGGATAGAGATAAATATAGGTGGTCGTTTAATTTGATATCTACATTATCGCATTTGACTATAAATTTTTTACCATACCGCACTTAGATGATTTTTGTAATTGTAAATAAATCAAAATAAGCTCATTTCAATGTGTATATTGTTCCCTGTTAGTCGAATAAGATATCATTCATATTTTCATGAAATAGTTTCTATTTTAATGGGATTTAAATAATATTCTGGTAATTTTTTTAGATGATATTATAAAAAGGATAAAATTATAAACACATTAGCTTAAATGAAGGTCGTAATGAAAACAAATCAGACAAAAACTATATATCTGCTTTATATATAGTTATACATATTTTATATTTTATATAATATATCATAAATTATATTTATGTAAAATTGACAAACGCTCCTCCTTCTCTCTACACAGCCCAGCGTACGCCTGCCACCTCTCTCTAACCTCATATCAAAACTTACTCGCTAAGATGTAAATCTAGTCAAGGGTGATGTGCTAGCCCTCATGGCTGCATCACCACAAGATGACAAAAAACTTTGTACGAAAAGGCCAATCGTGGGACATTGACATCATAAACAACTTAACAAAAAAGTAAGAAAGAAAAGAGAATGTAAGTATGAATGGAAAATTGTGAAGAATGAGGGGTTATTTATGGCGAAGAACATCGACTGCAACGACAGTAAATGGAAGATGAAAAACTTGGTAAACCTAATGGAAGATGAAAAATATGGTAAACCTTGGTGACCAGTCAAAAAACACAAGTTAAATGACCCTAGATCCCGCCATCCTAAACATAAATAAATCATCTCAAGGAAAAGGTATTAGGAGAGATACATCTACTTTTGGTTGAAATAACAAAAAAAAGTAAAAAGTAAAAACCTCTAAAAAAAGCTACATCTTTAAATCTGTGGCTAATAAGTCAAGAGAAATAAAAGTATGAGGTACCTCAAAGACCCTAATACTATCATTAATAGACCATACACCATCCGCAACTTGTTTGGCCTAACAAAGATCATGAATAAAGGAGTACATAGAAAATCGTGAAGAAGATCTATGATTTGCCCCACTAAGATAAAACACGGATGAAGAAAATTACACCAATTAGAATTCATAGAAACAACTGACAACAAATCAGACTCAATCTCTAAATTTATCACAAACTAAATATATTTGTTATATATATATATATATATAGAGAGAGAGAGAGAGAGAGAGAGAGAGAGAGAGAGAGAGAGAGAGAATCGACAATAACCATCGAATACAAACCTACGGTCTAGATTAAAAAACAACAATGGTAATGACGGGGCAATTTACCATGTCTCCTTCGTGTTTTCAACGACCACCGCTTTTTTGTGTTAACAAACCCATATGAGTGTTTATCCAACTACAACAATTTCCTCTTCTTTTTTTTTAATTCATGGAAAGGAACCAATCTTCCCCTTTCTTAATATGATTAGCTTTTGAGTTGTTAATATCCATAATTGCTTCCAACCAAAATCTTATTTGATGATGATGTTGGGATAAAATCAATCGAACAAACCTCTTTATGTTATAAACCCACTGGTTATTATCAACTCAAAAGCTAATCATATTAAGAAAGGGGAGATTGGTTCCTTTCCATGAATTAAAAAAAAAAGGAGAGGAAATTGTTGTACTTGGATAAACACTCGTTTAGTTTGTAAACAAAAAAAAATGGTGGACGTTGAACACACGAAGGAGACATGGTAAATTGCCCCATGATTACTATTGTTGTTTTTTAAACTAGATCGTAGGTTTGTATCCAATGGTTATTGTTGATTGTTCTCATTTCTCGTAATAACAAATTGTTCTCGCCTGAGTTGCCCTCTCTCTCTCTCTGTCTATATATATAACGAACAAACAAATATATTTAGTTTGTGATAAAATTAGAGATTGAGTCTAATTCGTTGTCAGTTGTTTATATGAATTCTAATTGTTGTAATTTTCGTCATCCGTGTTTTTATCTTAGTGGAGCAAATCACAGATCTTCTTCGTCGATTTTCTATGTACTCTGTTATTCATGGTCTTTGTTCGGCCAAACAAGTTGCGATGGTTTAGGATCTAATTAATGATATATATATATATTCAAACACAAAGATGTCCAATAAAAGGCAAAACAAAATAGAGAATAAGAAAATATAATAACTTAACCAATCTTATTAATGAAATTATTAGAAATCAGACAAACTTTTCTAAATTATAAATGATTGGTTTTAAAACAACAAAAACGCTGCAAAGTATTAGGGCTTCCAATTAGCAGGTGGAGAGTCGCGACAACATGGGGGATGGTCGCATGTTCTCGGTTGGCATACCGTAGGAATTGGACAACAGAGTGGTAAACGACCTTGCACATTGCCTACCATAGCACCTCCAATAGCAAAAAGTAACACTACAAATTTCAGGAACAATTTCAAGAGCGCTTCCATTATAACCAGACTTGATTTGCAAAGATAATAAAATTTGATATTTCATATAAAGAAATGCATATTTATTTATAGTCAAAGTGAGAATCCACTTCAATGTTATTATTAGAAATGTTTATAAAAAGAAATTGAAGAAGGAAATATTTAAATATTTAAATGTGTAAACATTAATTTTTTTTATCTGTTTGAACAAAATTAATTATTTTATCATATATTATTTGTTTTATTCGTTGACGGACTACTAATGCCCTATTGCTTCTTTTTTTTTGATAAAGAATGCCTTATTACTTTTTTTTTTTGAATCAAAAAGACCATATTATATATGAATTAAATCTCAGAAATACACCTCTTGGGTTGAGAATGGAACCTCCTCAATCCAAACTTTGTTGTTTTCAGAATGGGCCAAATGGGCTAAAATTATGGGTTACCATATTACTAGTCCTAGGGATAAAATGGAAAGAATTTTGCTCTTTACTCCCAAGTAAAAAGACCAAAATGCCCCTGCATGGGTTAACTCACGCTGCGTGAGTTAAGTCACGTTAGTACAAAATTGCATAAAATTCAACGTGAGTTAACTCACGTTGGTTTTCTTTTAATTTTCGTATTTTTTTCCCCAAACTCTCGCAAGCTTCACGTAACATTTTTCAATTTTGCAATATCCACATATACTCATCCTTGTTGTTGGTGTTAATGATAGGAATTTGTTGAATGTAGTGAGAATCAATGGGGAGAAAAATAGAATCAATAATATGTTTATCCCAACCAGATACATCTTGTAAGATGAGATCTTTGGCCATTTTAAAGATAGGTAAACCTCTATCAGGGTTAAGGACTTTGAAGTTGGTGTGTGAGGGAATCTAGTCGTCCTCCCAAATTTTAATATTATTACCATCACCAATTCTCCAACAACCACCCTTTTTGATGACCCAAATGGAGTTGAAAATACTCCTCCAAGCATAGTTAGGGGAGTTGCCTAGGGAAGCTTGCAATACATCTGAATTATGATAATACTTAGCTTTGAAATATGAAGGTGAGAAAAACACAAGGGGGGGG
>Ga0228710_1008645_pt1 | contig 14508 bp, 8 predicted proteins | sample MedpolnodulmetaG_FD_177995 | JGI IMG/M metagenome (GOLD analysis project Ga0228710, IMG submission 177995) | Root nodule microbial communities from Medicago polymorpha collected in Santa Monica, California, United States - pink nodules | ecosystem: Host-associated > Plants > Roots > Nodule...
GAGATTGTCAATTACTATAGTTTTGAAGTAAATATGTGATATTAATGTTTTCAATTCTTGAAATATGTGCATTTATATCATATATTTACTTCAAAACTATAGTAATTGACAATCTCCATTTATTTAAGAAATGGAGAGGATCTTCATCCCATAAAAACTTCGAAAAACTCTCGTTTGAAATTAAAACATTCTGGCAAATCACAAATAGCATCAATATATAAAGCTACGTACCACCTCCAGATGTTTTAACACTAAAGCAGCTTAGTGTATTCCAGAGCAATTTGAGGCAATACAATAAAACTAAAGCAACCCCGGAAAGTAATATAGCTTTGATACCCATATATTGGCAAACCTTGTACATAATGTAACCAAATAAACTGCAAAATATTGGATTACTCCCCCAATTAGTGCCGTCAACTTTAAAAGTTCCTACCTCATCAATTAAGCTCAAGGCGACACCAAACTATAAAACACCGCATCTCAATCTCAATATAAATGAAAATGAATTGGGTGGCCAGTAAACATCTGCCAGTATTGAAAACTAGAGCCAAAGCATTCATTCAATGAAGGTTGCTAACCAAATGATTTTAGCTGTTTTCAAAAATCCATCCATCTAGTCTAGAAACAATGGAAAAAAAGAACTAAAAATATTACTACTAACCCGAAATACTACTAAACTAGTCTAAGGATAATAATGCTAGCATAACAACAATGAACTGATCACGGAAAACTGTTAGCAGATACCTAATAAACAGCTCTAGATTCACCCGAGGACACGGGCCAGGGAAAGAATGTCCAAATGTTGTAAGAAAGTGCACTGATAAGCAGAAGGCAGGCAACTAGACAAGGAAAAATCAAGGAATAATTATTCCTTCTAGCTTCTCTGACGCTTCTTTCCCTTCATGGCATCACCTGATGTCTTGCCTTTTGTATCTTCAACCTCCTCGCTAGCAGAAACATCTGATTCAGAGTCATCATCCTCCAAGTCTTTTTTCTTCAATGAATTAGATTTCCCCTTGCCACCACTGTCGACAGTGGACTTTTCACCACTTTTTGGCGGCTTTCCCTCAGAAGCAGCAGTCTTTGGGGTTTTTTGTTTGGATATTCCACTCTTTGGGGTTTCCTGCTTAGACTTGACTGAAGGTTTTGGCATGATAGTGTCATCATCCTTTCTTTTGCTTGTCTTGGAACCACCAATGTTCTTGGATTTACCAGTCATTGTCTGTGTAGCAGATTTACTGCTACCACTTTTAGGAGTGCTGTCCTTAAACTTTCTGCTAACTTCATCCTCAGAATCACTAACAGTCTTGGATTCATTCGATTTGTATCCACCCGTAGACTTCTGACCAAACTTCAGTACACCCTTTGATTTACTTGATCCTGATGCTCCACCACTACAAATCGAAGGAGGAAAAAATGATAGTAAATAACGGTGTCAACAAAAAAATGACACTAAAGAAAGTATTAAATCAATTTAATACTTGCAAGATAATAAATTCATTTACTTTATTTAATACTTTCTCTATTTAACACAATGAGAATGCTTTGAGAAAATATAATGAGTTTAAAAACTAAACACTGACAGCTTAAGATGTACAATCGTATTGTACTATCCTCTAAAACTGCACAAACAACCTCCTAATATAATACAGTATGATGTTGGAATATAATGAAATATGATTGAAATTATATGTCAAAACAAATTTTTAACAGGAATATGTAAAAACGTATTTACTCCATCAATACATTGTCATTGAATTCATATTATATAACTTACAACTTTAATAAACATGTAAAAGTAAAAAAGCAAAATTGTGCAAAAAACTAATTAAGCCACCTAATAGCATTACTTCTAGTTGTTCCCTTTGATTTATTAACCCAATTGCTCCCCCACGACAAATCCAAGTAGAAAATTTGACATATCAGACAAAAGGTGGTTCAGAAAAGTTGATATATTGATATTGACAAACCTGGAAGAAAGGCCTGGCATTCCTTGCTTAGTTGGTTCATCGGAACTTGGTTTTGTTTTCTTCCTTGCAGGCCTGAATAGGATGAAAGAACAATACACCATAAATAAGACCAAATTAAGAAACGGCAAGAAAAGCAGACCATATTGGCCACAAGACACATTCAATTAAGCTCCGTATAATAAAGGAGGAACGTGAAACACACACACGCAAAAAAAAAAATGCAAACAAAATAATTTAGGATACTTTTCTGACGATGTAGTAAAATGATGTATCTATAAAAAAACGCTAAAATTTCAACAACAAAAGACACTAATGCTATGCAACACATACATTTCAGTGGAAGCATCAAGACTGCCACGATCACTTCCTTCTTCCTGTCCACAGAAATAATTGTCATTAACTTAGACACAGGAAACATTATGGTGTAATATAGGTATAGACCAACCTCATCTGCATCTGAATCAGCTTCAATGACGTTCCACTTTTCCCTGGCAAGATTTAATACTTCAACTTCACCATCGTCATAAACCACCTAAAATAGAAAAAAAACAAGCATCAGAAGATAACAAGTGCATTTGTATAAGCTTTTAAAAAATGTTGTTATGATATAGCATTTTTTTTAATTATGCCAACCTTTCTAGTTTCTAGCTTTATAAGAAAGCACAAAAAATTTCTTCGGTTGGGATTTATTCTTTTTTGGGAAAAACTTTTCTCATTATACATATTTTATAGTTTAAAACCACTGCTTGCTTGAGAGGGGGAAACAACAATGGAGCCCAGGATTTCAAATATAGCATGTTATATTTTATACCATTTAAAGTTATATCTTAAATGTACACCCTAAAGTAGACACACACATTCGCGCTTTTAAATAAGAAATTCATTGGAAGAAATAGTCAGAGTGGGACAATTACTATCCAAAGGGGAGGAAATAATCAGAATCCATACAATAGACTATAAAGAAAAGAAGGGGAGGGTGCAGGAATGACTTAATGAACAGCTAAGTCTACCTTGTGTTTCTTTTTTCGAAAATCAAAAGATTCAATGACACCTTTGTAAAACCTGCAAACAATCATGTATTTGTCAAAAGAGATAATATATTTATTTTCTACAAAATGAAAAGGCAGACTAAGAGCAAGAATAGAATATGCATGAGCAAACTTAAAAGCCCAAAAAAATAGGATATGACATTCCTTCGTTTAGTTTAAATATCCTCTCCCACAATTCCACATCAATGTTTTCTCACAGTAAAGTTTACAGAAGACAACTATGGCTGTTGAAATTTGGGGCCTAACTCATCCTTACAAAACCGGCTTGTAAGGTGAGGAGTGCCTTCTCTTTATTATAAACTCTTCTCAAGAGTGCTATCTATCCGATGTGGGACTAAATCCACCCCTTCAAAGCCAACACAATAAAGGTGTTGGAGGCTGCAATGAAGGCTAACCAAAGGTCGCAATTTAGGCAACTAGGGGCGGACCGCAATTAAGGCGGAATTTCCAACACAGTTCACAAACAGTAATTTGGTGTGTAACCACAATAGTCAATATGTCGTTGTTATCATAATTGTTTACAGAAGACAACTATTGCAGTTTACAATATAGGCCAGGAAGCAAACTCTAGAAGTCAAATCATGAAGACCATGATAACATCCCCAAAAAGGTCTACACAACGATTACATATAATTATTATCAACGTAATAGAAATGTGATGAAATCACAAAAACATTAGGCACACAATGCAACGTCATATCAGGTTAGGAGGTCTACAAACAGGTGATCCATATAACAAACATCTTGCGCAACCATGTATGCAAAAAGTAGATATTTACAATTTTACATGTAAATGCCACACGGTATATAACACTCCCTGGACCCTTGTTAGCCAAAATCTCTTAAGATAGCATGTCTAAAATTCAGAAATGGCAATGCAGAGTACTTACTGACGATCCTTCGGCCACCATACTTCAAGTCTTACACCGACAAGGTTTTGATCATGTTCCATGATATCAGACTCCTGATAGCAGCAAGACAATTAGCGATCAAAATGACAAGAAAAATAAAGTTCTGTAATTGCTAACTAGGAAGACCAGACATATCTACAGAAAGAATTCTCCAAAAGAAAATGTACCCTAAATCCTAATGAACACATCATGAAGATTTCATATTATTTTTAGAAATTAAGTGTAAATGCCAAACAAGATACACACATTTTTTCTTCCCGAGGCGTGTTTCCTCTTTCCATTTGTCGTGGTAGTCTCCTCTAACTTTTCATCTTCAGATGATTTGATATCAGACCTTGGAGAAGAAACCATTTCCTATATTAACAAAAAACAATGATTCCATCAATAATTTGTTTTGAAAAAGAATGAAGCAAAACAAAATTGTGTTGAAATAATAGTAAAAAATAATAACAGGAAAAAAGATATTTAAAAAAGCATGAAAAAGTACCTCCTGCCCCCGCTTTTTCTTATCTACCAGCTGCCTGGAAGAGGATCCACCACCACCCTCGTTATCATCCAATTTCTTGGCTGAGTGCTTTTTAGCATCAGCACCACTAGCAGACCCACTTTGTTTTTTGCCTGAATCTGTACCAGCAGTTTTTTTTATGCCCGAGTTCTGACCAAGCACCTTTCTCACTGGCTGCTTGACAGGTTTGGCTTTTGATATACTTGCTTCTTCAGATACCTTCTTTGAAACGGCCTCTGCAACCTCAACATTTGAGGGGCTATCTTTAGTTTCTGCTTCGCAAAGTTTCTCTGAATGATTTTCATCAGGGAGGCTGTCACTAGCTGAAGGAGAAGCCATAACTTGAGATTCAACATTGTATGCTCTTCGACTTGTAACTGCATACGCAACTTCCTGGTCCTCGTGCGAGGAACAGGGAACTTTTTTTCTGTGACCTTCAGAATCAATCATCTTTTCAGATGGTTTAGCAGATTTCGTTGAATGACTCGGTTTTCTCCTGCTCTTCTTGGTGGCTTCTTCTGGTTTTTGTTCAACTTTTCTTCCATCCAAATCATTGAACTCCTCATCTTCTCCAACGCGTGCAACCCCATCGTTGGTGACTGACTTGGAATTTCTATTCCCATTTCGATTATCTTTTGGCGATTGTGCAGCCTCTTTAATCGCCTTAGCTTCCTTAGCTTCCTCTTGGCAAATTGAACCAAGTACTTCACTGTAATCATCCAGAGATGTGCCCAATGTTCTCACTGCTTGCACCAAGTAGGGCTTTAGTTTGGGGCCGCAGCTTTCGAGGACCCTCTCTCCCAATTTCCGGGCAATCGGGAAAACTTCCTGGACCACGATGATTAATAATAATGACAATGATAAATATATTAAACAAAGGTTCAAGCTCAAAATATCTACTAAGAAGAATTAAAATCAAAACTGTCAAACTCCAACCTCGTTGTTTTTCTTAATGCTCTCCAGGAGTGGAGAAAGCAAATCAAAGGATATATCTTCACTTTCCTCAAGAACAAGTGTCATAATGGTTTCCATTGATGAAAAAACATCCTTTGGATGATGATCCCTGATTTTCAAATGAGGCTGGTTAGAATCACATCCCCCACATATAAATTTCTCCAAATATCAAATGAAAAGTTTTTGTATGCACATGTCATAAACTATCCTAAAAACTTGGGTTTCCAGGTAAAAGCACGTGAACGGCTTTATATTACATCTCAAACATGTCCGTTTATCCCCCGAGTTAAAAGAAAACTGTTTAATAGAACATAAGAGCTCTAAGGATTAAGCAACTCTCCCAATTTCCTAAAAGCTTGAGATGTTTGGTGAAAAAAATGTGAATGTAGCAACTATATGGTAGAAAGTGATGGCATTAGTTACTACTTGTTTACAATATATTAAGCAGACGAAAAAAAGAGAAAAATCCATTAGTAAAGTTCATGCCAACAGTATCATGATAGATCAGATCAAATTTGAGGTGAAATAATCATAAATAATAGCATCCAAAACCATGATAGTGCTGAACTTGAACAACAAAATTGCTCCTAGAATCTCACCTTATGGCCTTCAAAAAATGTTGAAACATCTCCAAAATCAGCGCATCACATTCAAGATCCAACATTACCACACATGATCTGACCTTTGCAACAGTTTCGAGGACTATTCTCCTATTCTCATACGATCGGCTTAACTTATCATGTAGGTTTTCAAATGAAGATACAATTAATTGGAATATCTCCTGCAAGAAAAATTCATCAGCAAAACTTAGCTGAATTACTTACTGATGTCAGTTGTAAAGTGCATGACAACAGACAGGCCATTGAAACTGTAGCACGAAAAATTATACACACCTTCATTCGATCATCATCATAAGGAGTATCGGGTGCAGAGATTCTTGTGATTTCACTGATGCAAGCAGCAAGTGCAGCTTTCACATCCGGATCTGAATGCCTTAGAAGTTTATCCCCAACCAATTCTTTCATAGATGGAGCAAGCGCATTTCGCATAGACGTTCTAGGTGCCTGTTCCACCTTTGCTAAGTAACTCTCAAGTCGCTGCAGTGCCCAGGGAAAAGATTAGATCAGATTGAAAATATGTACCAAGACTTGTGTATGTTTTACTTTGCCTCAATAATTCAACCTTTTATATTGTGTCATGAGTGAACCATCCCAGAGCTTACACCATAAGATGAAAACACAGATAGTTTCATTTGGGCTTGAAGCATGCACAACAAACAAGCCAAACACCAAAGATTGATGTTGATTATGATATATACTGGCATGTTAATGTTATTAATACCAGTGCGAGTAAATATGCAAATTAAGTGCAAATTTAATTTTATGATCACTCAAAGCATATATTCAGTAACATTAATTAACCCCGTTATAACAAAGCAAATTTAGGGTTTTCAAAGTAACAATTTGGAATCAACATGCCAAACACACAAGACAAAAAAAAAAATCACATTTTTAAAATTCCACTGATTGGTATATCAAATATAAATGTCATAACCAGAATAAAAAAAACTGAAAATCACAATGTTGAAAAATGAGTGAAATGAAAGAGAGATTACATTGAGCAATGAGAGAAGCTCATCCACCGAGGAAGGGGGATCTGCAAGCTTGTTCCCAGCTTGAATAAGTTGCTCTTCCAGTTCCTTTTGATCAAACGCCATTGATAGTGTTCGATTGAAACTCCCTTTTCAGATCTTACACTGAATCACTTCACTCTACTCAGCTTCGAAAAATGGAAGTAGTGTAACACTTCAACCAAAGTCGATTTATGAAAGAATCAGGGTTTTACAGAAGAATTAGGGTTTTTATTTGGGGGTTTTTGTTTTGGTGATAGTGAAGGAAAATAACAGGGAAAACGAGCACGAAGAAGAAAAAAAAAATAAAGGGGAGAGAGAGAAAGAAAGTAGAGATTTTCTTTTTCGGAAAAGAAAAAAGAAAATCGAAACTAAATTCTCTGAAATGAAATCCTATCTATGAAACTAAATTTTCGAGACTTAATGCAAGAACAAGGACATAAGAGGGGTATTTATAGATCTGAAAAATGGTGAAAATAATTAAAATACTATATATTGGTCAAAGAAATATAAAATAAAATAATTATTGAAAATATAAAATAAAATAATTATTGAAAATAAAAAATATCAAAAAATTGATAAAAAAATCATATGTAATTAATTAATACTAATTATATATATTTTTTATAAGGTATTGGTTGACCGGTTTTAGAGATATTCTTATTAAGAGTTAAATGTTTTTTTTATCCCTATATATATCAAATTTTTGTTTCTGTCCTTATGAAAAGTTTTAGTCATTCAAAAAATTTCAATTTTCGCTTATAGTCACTACTTTGAAGTCAACTCACGTGTAGTCTTCGTATTTTTTAATGAAAATTTTCAAACATGTTTAAAATATTATAAGAATTTTTTAACAAAACTTGAATTAAATATAAATTTTTAAGCACCAAAAACATAAAAAAAATCATATTTAATTAATGTTTGGGTAAAAAAAATTGATTTTTTATAGAGAAATTCTTATAATATTTTAAACATTTTAAAAAAAATCATTCAAAAATATGAAGGTTACACGTGCGTTGACTTAAAATTATGGACTAAAAATGAAGATTGAAAAAAATTTAGGGACTAAAAGTGGAGAAAATTTTGTGTATTTATAAGGACCAAGACTATATTTAACCCTATCATTAACGAATGTAAATATATAACGGGTTTGTCTAACATGTGCAATATTGCACATGTTAAGGTAACTAAAAGTAGTATCTTTTCATTGAAAACCAACAATTATTGATTAAAAGTTACATATTTGATATAAAAAACACAAGTTCCAAGTCAAAGTTATTTCTTTAAACTTCTTAACATGTGCAAATTTGCACATGATAGAAAAACCCATATATAAAATATAAACAATTGAGGAAAAATAAAATATAAATTTATTATTATTATTAGTTGACCAATATTATTATTTTTTAAGGAAGTTGACCAGTATTATTATTATTATTAATTTTTCATTTTTATTCTATATAAATATTTTATTATATAATAGATTTTTAATTCAACTTACTTATTTCAATTTTAAAATATTTATGTTGTATAAGCTTATCTAAATTTCTCATTCAAAACAAAAAAGAAAAATTTTCACGTCTCTCGTCTAGAATATGCTTAAATTACACTAGTCATTTTATATTGAAACATACACCTGCATTTTTTCTTATACAGAATATATTTGATAATTTATACTATTATCCTTTTAAGAGAATTTTGAATTACATTAACTTTCTCTTTTGTATTAAAATACGTCGTCGTGAACTTATATCAGATTGTAAGAAAATGCATAATATATGTAAGATTTGACGTTCGAATTCCGACATACACAAAAAAATCTACATCACCCTCTTTTAATATATAGTTTACATTTTTAATAGTTTGGCGACAAAAATATAACACACAGAGTGTGGGGAAAAATGGGTATTGTAGGCTCGTGTTAATATAGTTCATATTTAATTTAGCTTTTGATAAAAAAAATTGAACTCTTGCAAAAGATATTTTGTAAAAAATAATCAAAATTCCGAAGGATACGGATGAGTTGAGTTAAAAACAATGAAAACAAATATTGTTGAAAAGTATTTGCATAACCATTATTTCAAGGGAAAAAATGTAGGGACTAGAAACAAAATTTGATATATTTTTTTTGAAGAAGTTAAAATGAATTATATTACTGAAAGTCCTGAAGATCTTAGTACAAGGAGTGCCCTGTTACAAAAATATTCCCAAACAAGGTAAAGGATTCAACCACCAAGAATGGTAGGAGAAAACAAAATTATGACGATTTGCCTTCAGCCACCAGTAAGATTGAAGCTTAACTTTATCTAGCGATTGATTAAAAGAAGCTTCTTTTTGGTGAAAGATCCGAGCATTCCTTTCAAGCCAAATCACCCAGACACATGATAGACAAATAAGGTTAAGAGTTGAGTGTTTGCTGTTTGAAAAACCGTTAAAGGTGCCAAATTGATATAAATGGTCTGACACGTTTTCAGGAAACATTATGTTGTAACCAAGCCAGTGAGAAATACCATGCCAAAGCTTGCCAAAAAAATCACAAGAGAGGAATAAGTGTTTTGCATCTTCTATCGCACCGCATTCACCCACGCATAACTGAGCATTCAAATGTAAAATGTGTCTTTTGATTAGATTGTCCGTTGCTGGTAAACTATCACGTAACAAGCACCAAGCGAAGAGACTGATTTTCAGGGGCACTTCCTTGTTCCAAATTTCAGTAATGTGAGTAACCACCAAGTTGTTACTGGTGGATGTCAACATATGGTTATAAGCACTTGTGACATTATAACTGTTGGAGGCATGTAAGTGTCAAATCCACTTGTCAGGATGAGTAGGCTGCAAAACAATGTTAGATAAAAAATCACAACACTCCCGCACCTTCTCCTCCTCCCAAGCTAACAAACGACACCGCCACTGCCAAGCTACACCCTCAACCCCCCACCCAAGAGAGTACATTTCAGCGACCGTTGCCATTTTATTAGTAGCAGGATCAAAAAGACGACTGAAACTATTATTCAAAACTAACCCGTCAATCCAAGGATCCCACTAAAATAAAGTTTGGGCACCATCACCTACCTCCCGTCCCACATTCTCATCAAACCACCACCCACCTCCCACACCAGCCCCATTTTTAACATTTATCAAATTATACCACCAAACAGAGTTAAACTTCCCCTCTTCGGCGATTTTACCTCCCACCTCGCCGTATTTGGCTGATAAAACTCTATACCACAAACTCTTATTCTCAATCCGCATCTGCCAACACCATTTACCAAGTAAAGCCAAATTAAATTCCCTAATTCTCCGCACTCCTAAACTGCCTTCCTCCTTTTTGGAACAAATAGTGTTTCAATTAATCCAAGAAAATTTTCTAGCCTTCATCATGACATTCAAACTTTCAGCTACTAATAAAAATAGAAAGGGTGAAAGAGGGTCACCTTGTCTCAACCCCCGTTCAAATTTAAATTCATCTGCTGGGCTACCACTAACAAGGACAAAAGTTGTGGCCGTACTGATACATTCCATAATCCACTTACGCCACAAGGTAGGGAAGTTCATTTTTTTCATGACGGATTCAAGGTAGGACCAATCAATGGAGTCAAAAGCCTTCTCAAAATCGACTTTGAATAAGAGCAAATCTTTTTTCAGACGCTTAGCATCTTCCACAATCTCGTTAGCAATGAGAAAACCATTAAGAATTTGTCTACCATGAATAACAACAGTTTGTGTTTCAGAAATAACACTAGACATAACTTTTCGTAATCTATTGGAGAGAACTTTGGAAAGAACTTTGTAGAGACTTCCAACCGTAGAGATTGGTTTGAAGTCATTCAGACACTGCGGGCACTCGATTTTTGGAATTAAAGCAATAAAAGTATTATTGATGCCTTTTGACAACTTTCCATTCCTGCGAAAATCAGATAAGAAGCGCATAAAATCACCACGGAGTTCCGATCAAAAATCCTTAACAAACCCCATATTAACACCATCTGGTCCAGGATTTTTAAAACTGTCACAATCCCAAACTGCTTGCTTAACTTCGTCAACTGAAAACGGTCTGGTTAGCTCACCACACTGACCTACATTAAGCTTATTAAAATTGAGATTTTCAATGCAAGGTCTTTCAGCAACCACGGATTGAAAATGGGATGAGAAATGATTGAAAACCAGTTCCCGAATTCCTTTAACTCCCTCCACAATAGCATTAAAAATGTAAATGGTGAATCTGTAAACAAACTCACAACATCCAAATTGATAGCATACAACGTTTGTGCTCGTGATTTTCGGGTATCAATCCATGGATTGGTTTTGAACCTTCAATCTTTGAACTTTCTACTTTTATTTTTGGGAAGGGAAAAAGAGAGAAAAACCCTTAGAGATTAGATCCGGGGGTTGGTTTCGAAAAGGGAAGGTTTGACGCACCCTAAACGACTACGGTATTCCGTAGGAACCTCTTGGCTAAATTATCTTGTGTTAATTATTCGCTTATTTTGAAAATAAATGTCTAAGGGTCTAAGTGAAAGAATGGAGGGAGAAGAAGTAAGATTTTGTTTATTTTTATTTGATTTGGAAGGATTGGGTCCTTTGCCTACATACCCACAAGTGGGATCAAAATCAATGTAGTTCACTCTCAAAAATTGTTTTTGTGAGTTAGGTTAATTTTATAATTTTGAAAATAATTTTGAGAAGGGGAAAGAGGCCTCAAGGCATGAGAGAAAATAAAGTGAGGTTGGTCAAATTTTAATTACAAGAAAATCAAGTCTAAAATGAAAGTTAAATTGATTAAATTTTTGATTAAGAAAATAAAAGAAAAAAAGGCACTTGGATTGATCCAAAGTTTCTTAAGAAAATATTTTTCGGGTTTTGCATATTTGATTTTTTGGTAAAAAGATTTTTTCTAAATTAAACGCGAATCAGTAAACTAAGCGTAACGACGTAACGTTATAAAAAAAAACGAGATATTTACAAAGGATGTTGGATCCAAGTAAATTCTCAAGTTATGGAGATGAACCTAAAATTACTAGTAGTTTGATTTTAATAAAAAAAAATTTAAGTCCAATAATTAACCTATTTTTGTCCCTAATTCATTTTGGTCCTCGATTGCGGTTTATGACGTAATGCGGAAAATAAATGTGATTTGTGTCGGTGCTACTTTTATTATATGAGTATTACATGGTCCCTAAATACATGCTAAACCTTCAAGGAAAAATAAATGACAAGAAAGTAAAATGCATGGATTAAATTACATCAAAACCTAAATACGCACTAATAAAATGACGATAATAAAATGAGTGACAAGAATTAAAATATGCATGCAACAATTTTAAACACAAATTAAATAAAGTGGAGACAAAATAAACTTCAATTAAATGACAAACCAACAAGTTAAAAAAAATGATGAAAAAAACAAATGAACAATAATAAACATTAAAAAGTTAAGAAATAACAAAAATGAGAGTGTAAAAATTATAGTGTAAATAAATAAAAAAGTAGTAGAAATACATAAAAGAAAATAGGCTCAGCACTGGATAAATCTGGACCGTCTGGTGAATCGGAGGGTCCAGCTTTAATCACAGTGGAATATCATCACAGCCACATGATAAAAAAATCCAAAGGTTTAAAAACGAAGGAACACAGTAGTAAAAAAAGAAGTGTTGCACAAGATTTAAGAGTATAGATTATTAGAAAGCATTGGATCAAGATCACAGGGTTTAAACAAATGAAAGAGCATGGTGACATCAAAAGGTATGTGAGCACATAAACAGGGGGTAGTATAAAACGTTTTCAGTAAACAAAAATCAGTTTCAAACAAAAATCCTTCTTTCTTTTCTCTTCAACAACGAGCATATGCTCTCTTCTCTCTCCTAAACAAACAAAAGCAGCACCGCCGCTACATGCATCTTCTCCGGCAAACCACACAGTTCCGACACGGTGGCCGGTGGTGGCACCACTGTGCCGGAGCCACCGAACTACTCCATTTTAAAAACTTTCACCATTTTTAAATATCCTTTTCCACCACAAACACAAATCCGGTCTTAAAAACTCGAAACAAAAACTCAAAATCCGTAGATCTATGATTCAAAAAAAAGGACGCGAAGTTTACCTCTTCTTTCTCTGGTTTCGGATCCGACGAAGCTTGTGCCGATTCCGGTTTGGACTGCTCTTTCTTCTTCTTATTCCTTCACGATTCCGACACGTTTGGTTTCGAATCTTGCTGGTTCAGCCTTGTGATAGTGTTGGAAGCTCAAATCTGTAGATTGGGTTTATGGTGGATTCGAATTCACATGTTTGTGCGGTTGACGTTGTCTTTGAATTTGAAATTGTTTGTTTGGATTGTTGAGCTTGAATCCGAAACGGATTTGTTTATGGATTGATGATGATGATTGTTGTTTGTGAATGAGACTTGTGGTTTAATCGGTGAGTTCATGTGTTGGTGAGTTTTTGTGATTTGTGATGAACAATGTGTATGTGTTCTTGAGATTCATGAGCTTTTTTTGAAGAAAAAAGTGTGTTGATCCAAAATTGTGTGGCTGCCGAAAATGTTAGTGTTATTGGGAATATGCAGCCTTCTCTCTCCAATCATTGGACTGGTATAAATAGTGACCAAATAGGGTTAAATGAAAAAAATTCACTGGACCAAAGTGCCCCTGACTTGGGCTGCAAGAACCTTATGGATAAAATGACTAAAAGGACTGATGGACAAAAATTAAAAGAACAAAGAAAAGATGACTAATTAAAAAAACGAAATTACTTAAAAATAAAAGAAAGATTAATTAAAATAACATAAAAACAACTAAAAGTAAAAATTAAAATGTCCCTTTCGGAATCAAAATGAGGTATTTTAAAATGTCTCTCTGTCGAAATTTCGTCTGAAACGACGCAACCTCTCATCTTCAAAAATGCGAGTAAAATGGGTAAAAACAGAAAGAAATGGTCAAAATTTGGGGTATGACAATTATAATCTCATAAGTATTCATCATATAATTGCAACATATAGATTTCATATCATAGTTCATCACATATAAACGTTCAGGTAATAATTCATTAACAAAGTTATTCATAAAATAATTCATCAAAATATATATTCATGTAATAGTTCATCAATCAAAGTTATTCATGACAAACAAAGTTAGACTCATCACAACATAAGTTAAATACTCTTAAACACCATAATTGAACTCATAGTACACAAGCTTTGAAGTTTGGAGACAATCCACAAGTTTTGGGTTGACTTAGGAATAGTTATGCGGGATCTTCATAAAATTTCACTAAGACCTACTTGGAGTATTTTCATCATAACTAAAAATCTAGAAATTATTTTCACGTCAAACCAAAGCCATTGGAAATCTAACACAATTATATACAACTTTCATGTTTACACCAAAGACCAATTCTGTACCTATCAATATCAGTTTTCATTTCAAATTCGGGAAAAGTTGTGCTGAAATTCATAAAGATTCATTGTGACCTACGTGCAGTAATTTGACCATAA
>Ga0228710_1008646_pt1 | contig 14507 bp, 12 predicted proteins | sample MedpolnodulmetaG_FD_177995 | JGI IMG/M metagenome (GOLD analysis project Ga0228710, IMG submission 177995) | Root nodule microbial communities from Medicago polymorpha collected in Santa Monica, California, United States - pink nodules | ecosystem: Host-associated > Plants > Roots > Nodule...
AATTAATAAAAAAAAAAAAAAAAAAAAAAAAAAAAAAAAAATATATATATATATATATATATATATATATATATATATATATATATATATATATATAAACCAAAAAAATATAGACAACAAAAACAAAATAACAACCGAGAAAAAATAAATTTAACACATGAACATATATATTCATCAACCAAATGGAATCATATAAATTCACCAATTAGTTCGGTCAGATTTAATGCTAGCAATGGAATCATATAAATTCACCATCGGAAAATACCTCGCAAGCTGTAAACAAATGGAAATTGTCAAAGCACAACTACACCAACCCACGTCAATTAAATAGTTATAAACCTTCAATATTAATAGAAAAATAAAACAATAAAATAAAATAAACATATAAAATGATAAAAGAGAGAAATAGAGCATCATTCAATCTAGCATCATTCAATCTAGACTACTCTAATCTAGCTTACTTTAACAGAAAACGATGACAGAGAATTCTGACAGTCCCACTAAAAGACTTAAAATTTAAGTACAGATAGAGACAGTCACACGTGACTAAGCCAATTAGTAAATTTTTTGACGAAGATGATGGGAAGCCAATTAGTAAAAATCAACTACAATATTTGGAAAAAGAAGCACGATGATGTAAATATGGTCAAAAATGAGTATTTTTTATCTTTAGAAAACTTAAGTACAATTCCTTAGGTGTTTTTTTTGGAGATAACAAACCTTGAGAGAATTATGGATTTAAGGAAATCATTTTGAATTTAATTAAGAACCATACGAAAAGCACCTAAAGAATTGTACTCAAGTTTTGTCCTTTTTATTTTACATTACATTCTAGTTTAATTAATTTTGTTTCTTTGATATGGATTTGGTTTCTTTAATTTTGCCTGGTTAAGTTGGATAATTGTCTGTGAACAACATGAACAACTTCCGGTATACATATTTATTCCCTATTATTAATCAAATAAGAAAAATATGTCAACCTACTTTAATGAAAGGAAACTTCAAGTGACCGATTAATTAATACTATTTATGCCAAAATACCTTTCTATATTATATAAATTCAATAAATTAGGCTTTATCTTATTAACTTGTTATAAAAGTTTATTAAAAAAAAACAAAACTTAGGATATTGATCCATTATATAATTTTATCAACCGAATTACACTAAACTGATACAACCATATAACAATCAAAAACCTTACACATACATATATAATTTATTTATAACTTTATACCAAACCATGACTAATCAAAAGCCACTAAATTCCAGATACATCAACAGTTTGCAATAGTTTAAAACCTACCGCACACATGCCAGTGGAAAAGAAACCAAAACTTATTGGTAATTTCTATTCCAGAGTCATATTATTTCAAAAGACATGTGCGCGATAAACCTACGACAAGTAGGAGCAAGCAATTTACCCAAGATATGTTACATAATATATATGGTCTTACATATAACATAGTAAGCTTAATATAAAATATGAAATGAAACAACTTGTTCTTCTTTAGAACAGGAAGCCCAACATCCTCATCCAAGAAAGACAACTTCCTCTTTGCATTCTTGACCGTAAAACACTTCTTCTCAACAGCCTTGGGACTGACCAACGAACCTTTCAAGGTATCCACAGCCACATCAACAACGATGTGGTCTTTAAGAGTTCTTTCCACTTCCCCAGCTAACAAAGAGAATTCAACCCTTTCAAATTTAGAATCAAAGCATGTCTTAACAACATCATTAAACAGGAGCAATTTTTCTTTGGGACAATCAACAACATCATCGGCATCAACGTAATCATCGAGAGATCCTACTCCACCAACCCTCAAAACAGCATGCATGGGAGGAGGAGACTGACAAAAAAAAAAATACTAAATCAAACAAGAAGATAAACATATCGATAAATAACATAACATAACCTTTGAATAATTAAAACCTACACAGTAGTAAAAAAATCAAACATCAATGTAATAATCATAAAAATTAATGGTAAAACTAACATAACAAAGGACTACCTTGGATAAACTAAATGGATAAAACCTCTCAAAGAAGAAATCAACAACACGAGGTTCAATCTTCATATCCAATACACGAAAACAGTTCTTATCGATAACTCCAAGGACAAGATCCTTTTCAACCTTAAACAACGCAACATCACCAACTTTAATTTTCATATCATCAGGATAAATAGAGGAGCTTTCCTCCTATAAGAAATCAAAGATATCAAAATTATATTAAACAACTAATATATGTAATCCCAACAAATTTAAAAACAAAACAAAACAAAACAAAAAACTATACCATGCTAGATAAAAATTCACAAGAATGAGCAGCTATAGTTTTAACAAGATCATCGTACAACACAAAAATAGCACAACCGGTATCATCCTTTACATCAAGTTTAAGGCGGAACCTAAAAATATGAAAACAAATCCAACAAATATAACATCAATATAATTTATTCTTAAAATAAATATATTATGTGTGTGTGTGTGTGTGTGTATATATATATATATAAAATATAATATAAATATATTAGTCTACACTTTAGAATACAAACAATGAAAAGGGTACACCATTAAGATTTAATACCATAAACCACGAAAATTAATTCAAAACGTCAAATACCGAGGATGAAAGCCAGAACCAAAAGACCACATGTCTATTCCCTCAGCAATGCCTTGATAAGACACTAGAACTATAAATGCACCAGGGCCAACCACCTCAAACAGTTGAGACAAATTCTTAACTACACATTCACCAACAAATGAGTCAAAATCAGCAACACTTGGTACCATAGATAAAAACCTAGAAGATCCTTCCATATCTATCCAAAATACAATAAATCAAGAGTCAACTTTAAAGACATAAAAGCAAAACCAACAAATTTTAACATTCTTAAAAAATAATTCAACATTCAAAATCAAATCAAAAAGTTAAATTTTGTATCACATTCGTACCTTAATTAACAGAGATGAAAGAATGGAAGATAAAAGTAACAAACTAAAGAAAACAATCCAATATATGTACACACACACACATATAAAACACTCGTCAATATATGTCACTTATTATTATAAAAAACATGAAAAATATCCAACAAGTAAAAATCAAATTCAAAATCAAATTTTTGGAGGGAACTTTCAAGTAAAACCTAAAAATTATGGATTCTATTATCAATATAATAACCAGAAATAATCAATAACAATAAAACAAAACTAAATATAAATCTGATAATACAAACAAATAAAACTTTCAAAATCTCACAAATCCAGAGAATCTATAGCAGGTAATGATGATATAAAATAATAAAGTATGGTACAAAATCACATCACATAGACTGAAGCAAAACAACTAATAAAAAAAACACAAATACTCCAATCTAATCAATTCTTGAGACAAATATTATAGTTTCCAAAAAATAAAAGGCTCACCTAAAATTTTCATGGCAATCAAAATACTTAGAAATTTGATTACGTATTTTAAAGAACAAATACTAACAATATCTTTAGAAAGAAAATAAAAAAATTACATACAAACATACAAAAACTCCCTTTTAATTATTAAATAAAAACAATTATATAATCTTTTCTCATTTGATTTGAAGTTAAACGATGAATAAAATCAAAAAAGATTGAGATCTACATACACAAACCATTCATAAATCACAGGGCTATACATCCAACAATACATTAATTAAAAATTTATATAATTCAACCATAGCATACTGTGATCTAACGAAAATTATCTCTATGCAAATTTCATTGCAATATCAAAATTGATACAAAAAAATTTTAAAAAATTATATCCCCATAACTATGTCAAGATAGAGAAGACAAACAAACAAATTTAAAGGTATAATCTTAACACGGGTATATACGAAATGACACGAGCAGTATGCATATAATATGAATAAACCCAAATCCAATACTTAGGCAAACAAACTACATGAACCCTCTGTATCAAACAACCACTAAAAATATCAAAGGAACAAATAAAATTATTTTATTTGAATTCTTCCACCCTATACTATCAATAAAATATCTATCATCATAAGTTTAAATTCCAAAGATATTGACATCCCAACACAAGAATTTTTGTAAAAATCACTTCTTTACCATTGTCACGTACACAATAGATATAATATAACGTAACTTGACAAAGCAGAGATACCTCTAGATCCAATCATAATACAGAAAAAAAAATCTAAATAAAAATTAGAACACGAAAGTATTTACAAATAACTTTCCAGAGAAACAACGAAACAAAGTATTTACAAATTTAAGAGATAATCAACAATACCTTCCAGAGAAACAACGAAACATGAACTAACATTTGAAATCCTTCCTCTACACTGCCTATCTCTCTCAATAAAAATAACCTTTACAATCAATAGATCCAAAAAAAGGAACATGAAAGAGATAGATAGTGTAGAAGATGGTTGACCAATGGTCTGGGATGGATCAATGTCCATTATACAAAACCTCTAAGATGTCAAACCCAAGCGTATAAATAGAAGACTAAAGAAACCGTGGAAGAACAGCGCATCTACTGGCAAAGATACAATGAAACATTTCAATTACAGTGACCAGATCCAATTACACACTTAGCCAACGAGATTCCCAGCGAACAAGTACAATGTACATTATCCAATAAATCACACTGTATATAGTCTGCACACTAGAAAGTAGATACTATTCATTTTACCAAAACCACAGCTGGAAGACTTGACAATAAAAGAGATGTCTGACAATTGGAAGTGACAATACACAATAAGCCTTTGAGGAGAGAGAACAATGATTTTTGGATTTCTTCTAATTCATTATACTATACTATTCTACAAAGTTGTATTAAAATATAAATTAATTTCGATGGAATATCTACTTAACCACCGTGTTAAAAGAAAAATAACAGGAAAATAACAACACTAAAACTATTTTTAAAGATAAAAACTCGCACATATTGTTGATCACATTAAATAAAATAGTCTCATATATATAATATAAATATTACAATCACACTTAATAAGCAAAATATATCAGATCATTACATGACTACCAAAAGGGTCTAGTAATCACAAACTTAACATAACAAGTCCTAAGAAAACTATGCTGGCCAAAAACCTCAACTACATCCAAAATACGAACATCTTCACTGGAATTGGCTCCAAAGAGCAATAACATTAAAAAAACAACCACCACAGACTCCAGCCTAAATTTATTACTATAACATAATATTAATAATAATGCATCATAACATCAAGCTCTTAATCACTCCTTTTCAATCTGAACACACTTAAAGGGCATCTTGACATCCAAATCATCAAGTCCTTCATACTCAGAAAACAGCTTTCTCTTCAAACCAATGGAACCTTCATCAACAATTCTTGGAAAATCAGATACAGCAACAGAGAGAGGAACAACATCAGAATCATCACCCAGACTGAACGGAGACTCTTCAAACTTCTGAAAAATGTATAAAATCACAAAACTACTTAATTATACAATAATCAAACCAGACAACTGTCAAACACTTAAATGATAACTTTGATTACAAACTAATGAGATATCAGAATCAACAACCGCAGGAGGAGTAACAATAGCATCAACAACAAAATGCTCCACATTAGAATCAAAATCATCATCAGTCTTTTCTCCCAACAAGGAGGACGATTCTCCACCATGCCTGGCCATAAAACTGTATACAAGAGCAAATTCTTAAGAAAATACAACCAAAAGATTTAAAAATAAAATTATTAAAAACAAAACGAAAACTTCTCAAACCTTGTCAGGAGTAACAACAACATCAGAAACAAATTGTTCAACATTAGATTCAACAGCAGGATCAGATTGTACTCCAGACAAAGAGAATAGTTCTCCAACAAGATTGGTAACAGACTAAAAAATGGTGTAGATTGACTAAGTAAAATAACATATAAGAAATTCACAACAAATTAATTAAATAGATGAAAATTTATAAACCTTGGCAGGGGTATGGTTATCTCCATTCTGAATAAAGGATTTAATGATATTTAGATCATCACAAACTCGCTTTACCTTAAAGCTTTCATCCAAAGCAGAGAACAGGGAAAGATTCCTTTCAACCTTAAACAACAACTTTTTACCAACCAAAGCATCTAGCTCTACAAGATAACCAGAACCACACCCAGTCTAACAAAATAATATAAAACATAAGAAGTCAAGTAACACTACGTAACACTAAAGATTCTTTTAAAAAAAAAGTAACATTAAAGATAATAATAACAACAACAATACATATACAAACAACACCTTAGTCTCCTCAAGGAGTTGGACACATGTTTTGCCTAATAGATAGTGAACATAGTAGTCAAACAAAACCAAAACACATTCTTCAACATCATCCTTGACATTAACCTTGACCTTGAACCTAAGAAAATTCAGACATACAAAATTTTTTTAATTATAAAGTGTAACACAACACATACCTCAACAACATATACATCAAAAAATTTATCAGCTACTAAAAATTGTACCTTGGTAAAACCTGATAAACATGTTTACAACAATTATTGCAGTAATATGAACCAGAGTCTGGTATAACTTTCCAATGAGACTTGCAAGCAAGATACGAAAAGTCACAGCCATCAACCAAACCAACAATAATTCCACAGACAACAAAGACACCTTCCTCCAGAGAATGTTTGACTCCATCTATTGACTTCTTAGGAAACATAGGAAGAAAATCATCTTCCTTTGATATTCTAGCCCTTGGTTGAATAACAGCAATAGGACGTGTTGATTCAACTCCATGAACAGCCAACCTATACTTACAAAGAAAACAAAGACCAATAAAGAAACCTGGGACAAGTTAAACAATATTTAACAAACATCTAAAATTTTACGAACACTAACCCCTCTTTGAACTCAACAGCCTCAGGAAAATCAGGGTTAACAAACAACCTCATTTTGTTCATTACATTCTGAAGTGACACATTTTCTGATAAAATAAAATAAAAACTTAAATACAATACATATCATTAGATTATAATACAAACTAAACTTAAACCAGATATATTGACAACCTCTAAATATCTTAATCTTGACAAACTGCACCACAATCACCGACATCCTTTCCCCAGATTTCTCCATCTGTTTCTTCAGAATGTCAACATACCCTCCAAATAAGGCACAATCAACCTTCCCACTGTTGGACAATAATAAAAAATCCAAATGAAGAAGCGAAATAATCTAAATAAATATTCAATATCTAAGAAATACACACCTGTCATCCGTTATCTCAATTATGACCATCTTAACAATCTTCCCATCCCTGATATACTCCTTCTCAGCCAAAACACCACTCAAAAGACCTATTATATATGTATAAAATAACATAATTAAGGAAAATAATATTACTCATGTACTATATACAAAAAATATCACCAAAGGAAATAACGATATAAATAACATTCTACTTACCCACTAAATGAACAGCCTCTTCTTTAACAGATTTAATCTCAGAGCACTTCGCAAAAGAAAGACCATTCTGAGATATAACAGAGCCTCCTGACCTTTGAACCTTTGTCCTCATAAGGAAATTTAGTTTGAATTCATGAACAACAGTCCTTTAAGAACAAGTACTATCAGCAACCTCAAAATTTGTCATTTTGTATACCTCACCCTTCACAATCTTATCTTGAAACAAATACAGTAACTGTTTCTTTATGGTAGCATGAATCTTCACACCCTGCCAATGAACAAAACAAATCAGAAATCATATCAAAATAAAAACATAAAAATTTCAACACAATATGACTAATTAACCAGCTACATATACATAATAATATAATAAAAAAAAACTAACCTTCTCATCAACCAACACCGGCTCAAGAGAAATAGCTTGTTCAGGATTTTTAAAAGAAGGTACCTTCCACAACCTTAAAACTCGAACCCTAAGCCTCCAATACTCCCTCCCAATTTTCACATCAGCAACGGAATCGAATACAGGATCCATGACAAACAAAAGTCACTAATTATACAAAAAAGCAAATATTTGGATGAAGTATGATAGAACAAAAGACTAAGTGCAGTTGAAATACGTGACCATGGACAAAATGTACTTATATAAATTATAAAATCACATAAAACAAGAAGAAATAATAGAAATATTGAAACTGCAATAATATTTATCATCATCACTAAAATCTGCAATAAGATTTTCATCATTTCTTCTACACACATCAATCCAATCAACGGCAAAAACGAGACAGCGGCTGAGTTGCATTCGACAGATACAGTCCACATGGTCAATATAAGCCAAATCAGGTATTAAATATGTTAATAGGTGTACTTATCTATTCTCAGAGATAATGATGAATTATTAAGTGGGCCACTCCCTATTAAAAACTTCAAATGAGAAAATTAACTCTAAATTATCCAAAAATTGCCACATCAGCGAAACAGTTGCTTTCAGTTAGCTCCATTTATATAAGGGTTTTGATGCAAAATGATAGTAAAGACATGACTAAATTAAGTTACTCTGCTAAAAGCATTTTGAGTTCAAACCCAAATTTTCATCATTCATGCTAAGAGAAATGCTAGCAACACACCTTCTAACACACACTTTTCAACACACTCTCTTTGATTGGTTAAAATTCACATGGGTCCCACAAAATCATGTGGGTCCTATATATTTTTGGTGGGTCACATGTGAATTTTAACCAATCAAAGAGAGTGTGTTGGAAAGTGTATGTTAGAAGGTGTGGTCTTATATCAGATAAGTTATTAATATACATTAATTAATATATTTCTCCGTTACAACTCCGACGATGATTTTTGGGGTTCTGGCCGATATTGAGTTGAGGTGACGGTATTGATTATGTGATTGTTGATCAGAGAAGGTTGTTGGACATTGAGGAATTGAATGTTACAATATTGAAGGCAAGAACAAAGAAAAAAAATAGGAATTGTATGCAAAGAAATGCAAAGGCAGAATAAAGACTACAAAAAACCGTAAATTAGAAGGCAAAAAAAAAAACACAAAGACAGTGTCTAGGGTTTATGTGGAAGCAAGACCCTCAAAATTAAAAATCCGTGATACGATATAGAAATTGAGAAATTTTCTGATATATTTGATGTGTTGAAAAAACAATACAAGAGTTATTGACTTTAAACTTTAATAAATAATCATTTAAACTTTTGCTAATTTTTTTTTTTAACTAAACGAACCATATATAACAAAATTTATTGTTTACATTCTCATATTTACAATCTTTTAATTAAAGACAAAATCGTAAAGGTTGACACAAGAACCAAAAAGGATAATACTTTAGTGCTTCAAATTTGAGGTCCACAACTATGATTTCTATTCTTTTTAGATTTCTAATGTGAACAACCCCTTCAAAATAATAAGAAAAATTACTAATAATAATAATAATATTATTATTATTAGTATTATTACTATTATTAGTATTATTACTATTATTACTATTACTATTACTATTACTATTACTATTACTATTACTACTACTATTACTATTATTACTATTATTACTACTATTATTATTATTATTATTATTATTATTATTATTATTATTATTATTATTATTCTCGTAGAAATGAGTGATACTCTTTTATTCTCATGCATTTAATCGAAGTTGGACTTGATGAAAATGCTCAAGGCACGTGTTTCGGTTCGACAGGCAAAGTATGTCGAAGAGCGGTTTGTTTTGGATAAGGTCAAGCAACAGATATTTTCAAGGAGCATATATTCGAAATTCAAATCGAATAGATATCTGCTGTCCGTTCATAGCAGTTTTAGTTTGAAATCTTATGTAGGTAGTTATTTCTATTAGTATAAATAGTAGTTTCTCGTAAGAGAAAAGAGTCACAATTCAATCATACAAAAAACTTACACTCAAACTATCCGCATTCAAGAGAGAAACGAGTCACAAGTTGCAATGTATGAACATGTTAGGGCTGGACAAAAAACAGCCGTCCGGTCTAAACCGCCCGGTCCAAGTAACCCGTTGACGTGCGGGTCGGATTTAACGGGTGAAACGGGTCAGTCGGGCTTGCATATCCGGATTGGAATGGATAAGTATAGTCGGTTTCGGGTGTTTGAATTAGACCCAGTGAAAACTGGAAGCAACCGAGTTAGGCTACTAATAAAGCCCAATAATAGAAATCCAACCCAACAAATACATACCTAACCCTATTTTTTTTTCTTTCAATTCCTCCCTCATACACAAGTTGCAGCCGCATCTTTCTCACTCACTCTCCCAATGCTTCCAACAATTCAACTCCATTGATGCTTTCAATTTCAACCTTCAACACTTCAATTTCTCACTCCTAGCTTTCTCTTCAATCTCCCATCTCCCACACAATGCATCTTCTTCTCCACATAGACACAACCCTTCTTCTCCATTTAAAGTTTGGTGTTTTGATTTTTTTTCTTCGATTTTTCATGTATATTGTTGGTGCTTGATGACCTTCATCTTTATCTTTGCTGAATTTCGAATCTTTCTGCGTATGGCTATGGAATTTAGATCACTTACGAAATCACGTTACATTTGTTCTACATAACTCAGACATATGGATATTCATGATAACAATGATGATGATGTTAATGAAGTGTGAAATTTTGATTTTCGTTCTTCCACACCCGTCCCAACCCACCCGTCCAAACCACGTTTCGACCTAACCGACACCCGCCGCAACCGAGAACCCAGACGGACGGGAGTGGGTTCTTGTTTGCCACCCACGATTGACTTTCGGATTGAGGTTTTCGAACCGACATCTGACCCTCTCCAACCGATGTCCACCCCTAGAACATGTGTACCAATTTACATTCAATCAATGCAATTTAAGTTTATTTTCTTAAGTGTCTTTGCAAATTACTTGTTTATTTTAAGCAACATCTTTTATTAGTATTTCGAAAGTGACTTCGACGGATTTGACTAAGTTGAATTCGATAATCATCTTCATAATTTCCTTATATTATTGAAGAACAATCATGAATTTCTGAAAAAGAGAAAGCACAATATGTCCTTAAGATTTACTAGTTGATCTTGCAAGTAACTATTTTTAAACCAGAGGTTGTTTACCAAAAATCAATGTAAACATATAGTTTAATTTTATAGTTGATAATGTAAATAACTTGTTTAATTTTGTTTCATATTTTTGTCAAATATTATAAAAGGAACAAAAGGTAAAAATTTAGTGAAATGCTGGGACAAGTAATGACATGATGTTGTGATAAACACCTTTGTAACACCATATTAACCTAAAGGGATTTGCACGATTTTCCTCCATCATTGTAACTGTTGTCAACTTTTTCATTAAGAAAATAATAATAATAAAACAAGTTAGTCCATTGACCAAAACACAAACAATTTAGTCCAAACATGTTTTATTTAAGATATTACATGATGTAACTAATTGTCTATATATCAAGTGCAAGTAGTTGCACTTTCTTCGATAAGAATGCAAATAGAAGAAAATTAACTAGTGTCATACCCCAATTTTTGACCTAAGATACTTCTAACACGTGTCGTTTGGCCCTACATTCATACGCCGTCCGACCCTGATCGGTCTCTGACTTTTCAGTAAAAAATTCGGCAGAGAGATATTTTAAAATACCTCATGTTTGGTGGTTCCGAGTCAGGCTCTCTTCTCTCTTTAATTTCAATTTTTAGTTAAAATTTCCATTTTTTAAAAATCATTTAATTTTTATTTTAATTTTTTTTAATCTTTATCTATATATTTAATTATTTAATTTTTGTTATTATTATTTTTCATTTATTATTTGATAAAAATCCAAAAAAAGAAGGTTTTGATCCCAAATACAGCCTGTCACACTTCAATCCATTCCCAAACGTGCTAGTCCTTCCCTATAAATCACAACCTGCAAACACAGAGAAAGGGACACACAAAATAATCGACGGGCCAAAAAATTCACAGAAACAGCCAGAAACGCACAAAATTTACCATCAATCATCAACAACAAATTCATCTAAAACCCATTTTCAAAATCGATCCAAACATAATCACATAAACCTGCAAAACAACGTTATTTCACGCATAGATCACATCAAACCAACAAACATCAACACGCAAACTCGTTTTTTTTCCAGCAATCAATCAAACACAAATCCAACAGAGAGAACACACATCGGTACCGATCCTCAAACCAACGCAAAACAGGCCGCTCTCCCAAATCTCAATCGACCATAAGCTATCAAACCATCTCAACAAAGCCAAGTCCCAATCAGCCGTGGAACACAACCATCAATTCATAACCTCATCACCAAAATCGAATTTAAACCGTCACAAACCGCCATACGACACGGATCCAACACAAATCACACAGCTAACAGCAACGGACCGCACAGGTCACGAAGACCGTGAACCGGATCCGAAGCAAAGTCTCTCAAATCCATTCAAAGATCCGAAAGAGGTAATTTTTATTTTTTTTTAATTTGTATTTCATCGATCTAGGCCGTTGTGGTTACTATTTGTGAATTCTGAGTGAAGAAATGAGTAGAGGGAAGGAAGTCGAGTAGGAATAGCAATTTTTTTTTTAAGAAATAAGCTAGGCAGTTACCGGCGGCGACGGCGCCACCTCTGGCCGGCCAACCGCCGCCGGAAAAGTCATCGGAGAGGAGAGGGGTCATCTGAGAAGAAGGGGAGAAATATGAGAGAGAACAGAGAAAAAAATAGAAGAAGGGAAGTGAAGAGAGAGAATAATTTGAGGAAAATGAGCTTTCTAAGGGTTTGAGTATTTATACTCCCCCTGGATCTAGTGTGCGCATACCTGCACCATTACCATACACCCACGCGCTTTGGTCCACTGATCTCTGATCAAAGGGCCCAGAACTGATTCCCCAAGCCCATCTAAGCCCAAGCGCCCCTGTTGCTCCTTCAAGCCCATTAACCGCTCTTTTTAATCACTACACCCCCATTTTAATTTCTACACCCCCCCTGCACTCACATTTTTCTTTTACCATATCTTGTTTAAACCTCTCATGCATTTTCCATTATCGCATTTTAATTTTGCTGCGTTCTATCTTTCCTGCTCCGATAGTTATAGCTTTAAATTAATGTAAATAACCACAAAAAAACAAAAAAACATTTTCTCAATAAACCTTGATTTAAAAAAATCAAGCGATCCTTTTATTTTATTCCTTTCATAAATCAACATTGCAATCAACTTTAAATACACTTAAGTCATTTTCTTTTAACATAAAAATACAAACAAGCTTATTTTCCCATTTGACTTTTCATTTTAAAACTTTTTTCAAAACTAATAAAAAAACACAACAAATCAAACGTCAATTTTTACCCCGAACTACGAGGTCTTGATCCCTCATGGTACGTAGCCAAAGACACTCGTCCTTCCAAATCATAAAAAATGTAAATAAAATTACTTTTTGTTTCTTTTAATCACTTTAATTCATTTTTAAAAAACAAGCAGCAAGTTATAGCACATAAATTAAATAAAACCAAGATGTTCCTGTAGGTACTACGGACGGACATAAGGGTGCTAATACATCCCATTTATGTAACTAACCCCCGAACCCTAAATCTTTTTAAAATGTGGGGTAGTTTGAACTTTTTTTCTCTTTTCTTAAAAAACTAAGCTATATATATACTTTTTTTGCGAGAAGGACAACAGGAAGGAGTGACATTAATGAGCAGGTGACTGTGGGTAGAGCTCCATCTTCTAAGTTCCATTCTTGGATGCCGAAGCATTTACAATTATTGAGTAGGGACTTCTTGGTGCCTGATGTTGCTGGTGTTGATGGAATTTTCTCGTTATTAATATGCTCCATTTTTCATTAGACAAGAAAAGGGTCAGAAATTAGAGTACAGAAGAACAGGCTTAAGATTATTGTTGCTATTGTATGTCGGGTATATATAGCTATAGCAAGCAAGAGTGTAGAGTTGACTTATTATATAGCATGATTAGCATCACTATGAAAATGAAAGGAAGCATATTGTTGCTGCAGGGAAGTGCTGGGCCTTGGCTAGACCGGTTCGGTTCAAGCCTGGATCAGGTCCAAGAGAACCGAACCAGTTCGAGGGAATATATAAGGGTTGTAAGACCCACTTTTGCTCATTTCCCTCTTGTCTTTCTCTCTCTTCTTACAAAATTCCTCCATTCTCTCTGTTCTGCAGTCTTCTTCTCCGATGGAGGGGGTGGTCGGAGGCAACCTCCGATGCGGCGGTTAGCCGCCATGGACGGCGGCGCCGCCACCCCAAACACTCATTTTTTATATTTTTTTTTTGTTCTTTCTACTCCTTTTCACACCTTTACTCATTTCTCGCTTGAAATTCCCGAGACCCATACCCAAACGTCCAAATCTAAGAAAAGAGAAAAAGAAAATTATACCTCTTATTAACTTGGATCGATCTGGTACCGGAATGCGACGGTGGTTGATTTGCGTCTGTCTGGTGTTGTGAAACGGCTCGGATGAAGACGCTACTGATGTTTGTGTCAGTTTGAGGCTCTTTCCGAATCTGTTGAT
>Ga0228710_1008648_pt1 | contig 14505 bp, 10 predicted proteins | sample MedpolnodulmetaG_FD_177995 | JGI IMG/M metagenome (GOLD analysis project Ga0228710, IMG submission 177995) | Root nodule microbial communities from Medicago polymorpha collected in Santa Monica, California, United States - pink nodules | ecosystem: Host-associated > Plants > Roots > Nodule...
TGAATCTTGTCTGAGTTGATGATTTCAGCATGGTAATGAGTACCTAAGTTGATCGAAAGTTTAGTTTTTCCAGTTCCTGTTGCACCTAATATGAACAAAACCTTGTTCTTCTTTTCAGCTAGGGTTGTGGTAGTGAAAGCCATGATATTTTTGGATGAAAAATCTGAAGGAAAAAAAAAGCAACACATAAAAATTAATAAAATTAGTAAAATGTAAATTTGAACTTATTTAAATTGAAAATACATTATTTCTAGCTATCTTCTTAGTAAGGGAGTATGTTATACCAAGAAGAAGGTTGATTGAAACTCTGTTATTAGAGTTAGAACTTGTTTATGAATAATGTTTGAGTAAACTTACAGGTTTTTTTTTTTGTGAGGAGAAAAGTGAACTCAACTATGCGCTATATATTGTTCTCAAGGAAACCATGCAATATCTTATAATATAGTGTTGGTAGTAACTGATATTAATTAAAATAATATTTAGTCTTTCTCAAGTGATAAGATAGGAAAAAAAAATATTCTTTTTATTTTTGGTCAAATTGAAAAATTTATTGTTACGTTGGTAACTATTAAATATTAGTTATTATTGCAGTCAAAAATATTTAAATAATAATATAATTACCTACTATAAATGTGAATATAACCTTATAACATATTATTTAATAAAAATAGTATGAAATTTATGAGTAAGAATTATATAATTGTCTTTAATTCGGTCAATAGTCATACAAACTTTTTTTTAATTTATTATTTTCTAGCTATCTTTTTCTCTTTGAACAAATTTTTTTAGCGATATTGTAAGTATGGGTGTGAATTATTTTAAGAACAGGAGTTATCGAATCTCTGTTGACACATTAATATTTTTTTTCGTAATTTTTTTTTTGAGATGAGTGAACAAAATTGGTGTATATCTTTTATGTTTTACACTTCAATTTATTTTTGAGTAAAAAGCATAAAAGTGTTCGGTCATATTGTCTTATAGGGTTGTACAAAAAACGACTTCGTCATACATTTCATCCCAACAATAATGCATTGGGCCAGGTCTGATCCGATGAAAAGAAAAAAATAAAGGAATGACAAGGATATAACTGAAACATGGACCGAGTTCAGGTTACCCCTCGGGTTACTCGTCCCGTCCCTATAAAATTTGAGGACGATCCTCCGGGACCTGGGAAAATGGTTTTGTTGGGTAGAGATCTATAGTATAATGGAATCAAGCCTGTCGTCGTCCGTTGTGGTTCTTCTCCACTGAAGGAGGGTGGTATACATACAATCACGTGCTCGAACGTTTAAGTCAGTGGGGGATTTAGAGAGTGCTACTAAAATATGATAAATGTAATATTGGGGGCAACCTTCTATTTTTGGAGACTCTTGATGGTTTTATCTGATACTTCCTAAATGTAATCTCGAACCCCCTTGAGGCATAGGCCGTCGAGAATCCTCTGTGTGGGGACCGAGTTCAAGTTACCCCTCGGGTTACTCGTCGCATCCCAATTTAATTAGAGGGCTAACCCTCCTATTCCTAGGAAAACAATTTTGTTGGGTTGAGATCCGTTGTGTAGAGGGATTGAGCTCGTCGTCGTCCATCGTGGTCCTTCATAACTCCTTCTCCATTGAACTATATATATTATTTTAGTAAAAAAAAAAATATATATATATATATATATATATATATATATATATATTGAATTACTGCTTCAAGTTCTTTGCCCTTGTCTAAGTATTCCTTATTAAGTGTTTTTTGTGCTGGTAATGACGACATTCATGATTCAGAAGATTCTACGATTAATCGAGTGGCAACGGATTATGAGTTAAACACAAATTAATGACTAACAATTACATAATAATACTCGCATAATATTGAAGTACTGGTAAAATTATGGGGGAGATAAAGTGGATGGAGGGACCGAGAAGAGGCTAGTTTTACACCATATCTTTCCAAAAATCGAAAGATAATTTGAAGATACGACAAGCCAAGAAAACTGGAAGTGGTTATGAAACCCTTGTTATAACATTAGAAGGGTTCACAGCTAATCATTTTCGTTGTCACAAACTAAATTTCATTTTCGCTGTCAAACCAATCCTTGAGTTAAACCAGATCATTTGCAATTTGTGAATTTTACTATGAATATTAGACCTAATATAACTCTTACTTTAATTACCTTGGAAAGATGCAACGATTTTGTTTGCTATAATCTAGACTAGCTCTCACTATGAAGACCAGCTCTTATGCAATGCATTTCAAAGGACTACTCTTAATCAACTCCTTAAAGCTCCCCACATAAAGGTCTTTGGAATATTTGTGTGTTGAATATATTCACCATGCAGGGAGAGCCTAACATATTCCATTAGACTCAACTCCCAGTTATGAACACAATAATCCATATATTAAAATATCATAGCTTAAAAAAAAGAAAATAAATAAACTAAAGTTACCGTCCAACTCAAAGACAGATCCAAAAAAAAAAAAACTCAAAGACTCATAAGTTTTAAACACATATATGCAACCCTAACAAACTTCAATAGAAACCATGAACACCATTTATTAGAAAATCTAACGAGGTTACAAAATGGTAACAACAATTAATACTAAGCTCTAACTCGATTACATATAAATAACTTACATCAATTAAAAAAATCAATTTGACTTGACAAAAGAAATTCAATTTTATAACATTCACCTTCAATTTCCCCGCAAAAAAAAAAAACATTCACAGTGACGGAGGGCTTACAGGGCTAAGGTGGGCCATGGTCTACCCCACAAAAAAAAATTATATGGAAAATTATTAAAATATCTTTGATTTTGTAACTAAAAATTAATATAAAAATCTGAAGAAAAAAAAAGTGAACTAAAAAGAATATGGTTCAAATATATTAAACTAGTTCCGAACCAGTTTTAAAATTGAACTTATTTGTTTGTAAATTTATGGTTCAGTTCATAAACCATTTAATATGGTGCAATTTTTTTTGGTCCAGTTTGGTTCAGTTTATGGATACAATTCAGTTAACCACATTTTTGCACACTCCTACCTAGCGGCCCACCCTATTCTCTATCTCAGAGCGTTTTATTATCCCAATTTTAAGTCAATCGAAATGTATAAGTAATTATCTTGAATTTTTAAGGTATAATTAATTTTTTGATGGGCAGTCTTGTGTTTAATGCTTATTATAACATAAATTTTGTGTTTATATTATAGTTTATTTTTGTGGCCTACCCAAACAATATTTTGTGGCTCCGCCACTGTGTAGCATTAACAAAGAGTTGTTGCACAATCTTTCGACAAAAAGATGTCTCTCAAACTGGATGATCTGGGGTGTTTCAACACTCTCGTATCCATTAATGTTGTTTTTATCGGTGAAGCTTTGTGGAGTTAGGAGCAAGCATTAACCTAATGTCATTAGAGAGTTTCAACCGAACCGGAGGTCTGAAGATGCAACCAAGTGACGCTATGGTGAAAGTTGTTTATGGATCAATGACATAAGCATATTGTAACACCCTCAATCCCAAAAGAATTTATTTTATATTGAGAGGTATTTATGTCTTCTTTTTTTTGGTAGTGCGAGATATTTATGTCTCTTAACACTATTAAAGTTGTGGATTTTTTAAAAAAAAAAAAAAAAAACAAATCGAGGCAAGAATACCACAACTCACAAATACAACTCATACTTGATTATTTGAAAATTTTAGAATAATAAAATTTGGCTTACCGCCTAACATTGGAAAACTCTAAATGATTTACAAGTTTTATTATGATTACAAAGAAAAAAAAATTCTCAAAAAAGAAAAGAAAAGAAAAATTATAATGCACTGCACAACCCAATGTCATCTATGAGAGCGGACCGTTTCTTTCCCAAGACCACAAACAAACGAACAAAAAATGAAGTCTTCAAATGTAACATCCTTTCGATAACCGTATTTTATTTTGTCCTATAGGTTTATGGTTTGTGATTAATGATTTCACGTAACGTCGTTCGTGGATCATGATCAACGTTGTATATGATAGGTTCACGGTGATGATAACAAATTATAGAGTTGAAGAACAATATTTTTCAACAAAAAAAAGTGCTTGAACAATGCACGTAAATTTTAAAACTGAATTAATTCATGTAATTATTTCTTGTTTATTTGATGGATGTACATAAACTTGTACAAAGACTTTTTTCTGAAGGGTTGTACAAAGACTTATAGAAGATGCTCTTCCGTATGGCAACAACAAAGGGTGGCTTTACACCATGCATCTGAACTAAAACCCCTTTTTTTACAGTACTGAGAGCAATATTCCCAGACATTGTCATCAGTAGCATTACAATATCCACTACAAATCCCATCTGCTCCACCTGCAATAAATAGAGGGTTGTTAGAATTTTTGGGTGCATCAAAATTTCAAAAACTATGATTAACTCATTCAAAATTTGACGAGTTTAGTTATTGACCATTCTACATGTACATGTGCCTACAGTTATGTCAAGAAATTAGAACAAGAGGAATTTGGAACAAAGCTATTGATTTAATGAAAATGATTAAATTGTTATAGTCTTATTTTTAAAATTAGTTATTCATACCTATTTTATTTATAAAAAAAATGGTTAAACAAGTATCTGGATATTCCCTCTAAAAATATAGTATTTGGACTTTTAAATATATTTAGATTATAAGTGATTCTACAAAAGAAAAATATAAAATTGAAATGAGTTAAAATTGTAGTAAATTTGTTACCGGGAGTCATAACAGAAGCAATGCACAAAATTGCAATGAAAAAAAGAAAACAGTTGATTCTGGTAGCCATATTCTCTTGAAAGATAAACAAACAATATATATTACAAACTATTTATAGAGACATGTAGACTAGTTAAGGGAATGTATGACAATAAATTGAGTCAAAAATTACAATAAATATTTTCAAATATTAATTGGGTAATTTTTCCTCTTAATTTTAAAATGTTAATAATAAATGGACAGTAAATTGAGTCAAAAATTACAATAAATATTTTCAAATATTAATTGGGTAATTTTTCTCTTATAATTTTAAAGTGTTAATAATAAATGGATTCATTCTTCCTTAAATAAAATGCATTCATTCCATTCAATATATTTATATATTTTTTATAATTTTATTTTCAAGGGATATTTAGAATGTCCTACATAAATATTAATTAATTTATTAAGATAAACGTTAAACTAATTTTATAAAGAATAAAGTTTATTAAGATAAAGGAAAAGTAAGTAAAACCTGGGTGACATAAACCTAACATAAAAAAAGAAAAATATAATAAAATTATAAATAATTAAATGGGCAATAGCAAAATTAAAGATTTTATTAGTTTCAAGAAAACTTCAATAAAATTCAAAGAATGTTAAGAGACTATTATATGTTTGCTTTTTCAATTTGTTGAAGTTTTTTTTGTTTTTTTTTTCCTTTCTAGATTATTATAAAGAATGATGAGTAATCTACCGTCAACTAATGAAATGAACCTTTGTTAGTAGATTCAATGATAGTTTGTGGGAGCCACTTAAAAATGTATTTATGTATGTTCATTGGTTTGGTAAATTATCCACCATATTTACATGGATACCCTAGGTGTCACCTTTGTTGAATGAAAACACATGTCAAAAAGCTCTTCTACATGACAGAACCGTTCAAAACTACCAACCCACATGGTTTTCAAGGTTGAATCGGCTGAATCTGTCCGGTTTGATATATATATATTTTATTAAAAAAAATTTTTTTTTTTTTTAAAAAAAAAAAACTATGAGGGGTTTTACTTCTAAGATCAGTTGTATAATAAACATCAATTCAATTCAAAGTAAATAGTATATAAGTTCGGTTCAGAGTTCATACATGCTTTTTTATTTTTCTTTTTGGTATAATATCCAAAGTAAATGTGTTTGGTTTGAGTTCTAGATGCCTTATAAGTGTTTTTCAAATGTCAAAATCAATTCTAACTATATAAAATTATGTTTGGCAATTTTTAAGAAATCAATTTTGGGGACTAAAAACAATTTTTCTTGAAACTACTATTTATAGCTTTTAATTTTAAAATTGGCTCTTATACACAAATTTATAATTGAACTCACTTTTACATTAACGTATCAAAATACAAATTACTTTATTTGCAACTCTATTTTAGTCATAATCAATTTTACAAAATTTACTCAAAATTAAATCTTGTCAAAGTAAAAACAAACGTACTCAATTCTTGTCGAAGTAGAACCAAACATACACTTATGTTTTTGAAAAATCATTGTTTATGTCATTGGATCTAAATTTGGTTTATGGTAGAATAATATAACGTAATTTGATCTATGGAGTCTATCATATTTTATGAGATATGACTTGATTATTGTTGTATGAGTCTTTGTTATAATTCCTAGTTGGGGGCATACATGCATCTAATAGTATATCCATTTTCTGTGTCTTGTCCCCTAATCTTATCTATTATGTCATTTTCCTCATTTAAATATATCACAACATCATTTGACCAATATAGTTTGACTTCAACTTCTTTTGTATCAATGTGGACTTCAATAACTGGTTTCATTCATCAATCAGTTTACTTTATTGTATTAAAATTGTACAATCTATCCCCTCTGATCTTAATCTATGAAAATTTATCTTCCTTGTTAACGTTAAGATGAACACTTCCTCTCAATTTCTCTTCCTTTCACTCATTGCCATCTGGTTCATATCTCTTACAGCTTTTGCTGCTACTACTATCCACCCTGATGAAAGTATGATATATATTTCTACCTTAGCTCCCATTTTTTACTTTATTTTTTATGTTTTTTTATCTAATGATTCATGTATTTTTTTGCTCATAATTTCTATAGAAATTCTGTATATATATTTGATGATATGCATCCAAAGGTGTGAACTCTGTAGTAAGAGTTTGACTTTATAATCTCAAAAGATATGATAGGTTTGAATTTTATGTATATTTAGAGAAAGCTCTTAAAGTTATAGCTAAATCACTTGGTAAGAAGGATTGGAACTTTGACATTGATCCATGCAGCAATAAACCTAACTGGGTTACGCCTACGATACCACAAGTCGTAGAGAACAATGTAATTTGTAACTGCTCTGTTGCTGGTGCCAACTTCTGCCATGTTATTGAAATGTAAGTCTCTTTTCGAAGTCGCCTTTTTGTATCAGCACTTTTAAGCAATTTGATATTTTTTTGTGATATAGAGGTAGGAATTTGCATTGTTGGTGTTGTTAAGAGTCCCGCATTGAATAGGAGATGGCCTAACAATGTGTTTATAGGTGGGGGAAATCCTCACCTCACAAGCCGGGTTTTGTGGGGTTGTGTTAGGCCTAACCACATTTTCTAAGATGGTATCAGAGCCTCTTCAAGATCCATTGGGCCACCCGCTATCAGGTTTTTGCTATCGGGTCACCCACCATTTATGTCCACGAACCAAGCCCAATAGTGCTGGTCGTGAGGGGGGTGTTAAGAGTCTCACATCGGATAGGGGATAGCTGACGGTGTGTTTATAAGGGGGGAAATTCTCACCTCACATGCCGGTTTTGTGGGGTTGTGTTAGGCCTAACCGCATTTTCTAAGATGGTATCAGAGCCTCTTTAAGATCCATTGGGCCACCTGCTATCAGGTTTCTGCTATCGGGTCACCCACCATTTATGTCCACGAACCAAGCCCAATAGTGCTGGTCGTGCGGGGGGTGTTAAGAGTCTCACATCGGATAGGGGATGACACAGTGTGATTATAAGGGGGGCAATTCTCACCTCACAAGCCGGTTTTGTTGGGTTGTGTTAGGCCTAACCACATTTTCTAAGATGGTATCAGAGCCTCTTCAAGATCCATTGGGCCACCTGCTATCAGGTTTCCGCTATCGGGTCACCCACCATTTATGTCCACGAACCAAACCCAATAGTGTTGGTCGTGAGGGGGGTGTTAAGAGTCCCACATCGGATAGGAGATGGCCTGACAACGTGTTTATAAGGGGGGCAATCCTCACCTCACAAGCTTGTGTTAGGCCCAACCACATTTTCTAAGAGGTGTGTGTGTGTACAATATCTGTAGCTAAAATTGTTATCCCTTCTAATTATCGAACTAAGGTTTGAAAGTAAAATCAATATTGTGATGTGGTGAACATGACTTCAAATCTGGTATTTACAGTTTTTGCAGGGTGTGATTCAAATCAGCCTGCCTAGGTGATTCGATTCATGTGTAGTTTTAACTGTGTCGGTTTGAATCATAACAATGAATTTTTATGATGTTTCGAATCATGGTACAGAAAGTCAATTGCTGTAGTTTTCTGCCTTAGGTGATTTGAATTAGCTTCCATGGTGATTTGAAATGCAATGTGTGCAAGCTAGAAAAGGGGATATGTGAATTTGGATTAGGGGTTTCGGGTTGAGAACTTTTTGGTGAGTGACTTGGGTTAAGAGAAACGGAAAATGGAGAAATTAGAGTTTATTCTTGTTGAATGTTGCAGGCTGATTTCTTGTAACCTTTTTGTATCTCTTGTAGAGACTCATTGATAGTGAGTCAGAGAGCTTCTCTTCCCCATAGACGTAGATCAATTTTAGGCCGAACTGCGTAAACAATCTCAGTGTTATTCCTCCACTCTCTATCTCTACTCTTGGGGTTAATTCTTTGAGTTTTCTTCTGCACATTGGTTCTAGATTTGCTTTAGGTTGAATCATTATTTGCTGGACTGTTTAATTTGGTTCTCATTATTGTTTGTTCCACTTTTCTTGTTGAATTCACCACAGTCAAATAGTAAATCACTTTTATAACTCTCTGCAGCATAATAGTCAAATTGTTTATGTTTAACTTTTTTTATGGAAAAATAAACATATAGAAATCTGAAGGGCCAAAATCTCCAAGGCACTCTCCCCCCAGAACTGAACAGGTTGCGCTACCTTCAAGTTATGTATGTAATTCCTATACTTTCCCTCACATCCAAATTCACAATATTATTGTCTTGTTTTATATTTTCAATCACTTGTATCTATATATTATTTTGCATGACAAACTCTTACTCTCCGTCTATTACAGTGACCTAGCTCGCAATTACTTGAAAGGTCCGATTCCTAAAGAATGGGGCTCCTTGAGAAATATTTATAAATTGTATGATTTATCTCTTACTTTTCTTTTCTGGTTTTTTAACATTGATTGTTTCATATTATACGTTGTCGATCTTGACATATGGGCCTTATTGTACATCCTTTATAGGACATATAATTCATTTTCTTGTATGCAAAAATAAGCTAATGACAACATGTTTCTTAATCATCATAGTGCTCTCCTCGGAAATCAATTAACGGGTTCAATACCAGTTGAGATTGCAAACCTATCTGCTCTTCAAATCTTGTGAGTTTCTCATTACCCACCTTATCAGAAAAAAATCAATTTGTAAGTTTGTAAACATGTATGTGTACATCAATTCAAAGAGTTTCAGTAGAATGTTACCTTATAATGGATAGGGAGTTATTTAACAATCAATTCTCTGGAAATCTTCCTCCGGGACTTGGATATCTTACCCAAATTCAAATGCTGTAAGTACTTTTATTTTTTCCCCCTTCTTTTATGTTCTTCCTGAAATATGAGAGCTTCATGTCTTCCATTGCTTAGAATCATAATTTTCTGTTTTCTTTTACAATTATATATAGGCGACTTTCATCTAACAAATTTACTGGAGAACTACCTGCGACATTCGCCAGGCTCACTACATTGCAAGAGTTGTAAGCTTCTATTTTTAGTCATGTTTAATGATTACTGAATTAGTTTTTATGATGCTTCATATTTTCATATCGTTTCTCAATGCAGCCGAATCGAGGACAACCAATTCTCTGGAAAGATACCTGATTTTATTCAGAACTGGACAAGTATTAATAAACTGTATGACTTTTTTTTAATTTTAGTTTTATTTCTAAAATTTAACTGTTTTTGTATTGCTTTAATTTTTAAATGAATTATCAATGGTTACTTTTCTTTTGACAGAATGATACAGGGAAGTGGATTAAGTGGGCCGATTCCTTCCGGAATTTCACAATTGACAAACTTAACTGACTTGTATGTATGATATTATATAATACTGATAAAGCAAGGTTTGAAATTTAACTTTCATTTAATTAGGTTTACTTACCTTTGATTTCAATTTGATATTTCAGGAGAATTAGTGATTTGAATGGATCTGAATATTCATCTTTGCCGCAACTTAATAATATGAAATTGTTAAACAGATTGTGAGTTCATTCTTCTTCCTCTTTCTGAAGTAAAAAAGAAAAAAAAGCAGCAACAATGTCACTCATGATATATCGTTGTCTATCTTATTGATTCACAGGATTCTTACGAATTGCAACATCAATGGAAGGCTACCTGAAAATCTTAGGACTATAACAACATTAAAACACTTGTAAATGCATACTTGCTACATTATGTTATAGCAATGTTTTCTATGACAGTTTTTCTCATTGTTTTAACTCGTTTTCAATATGATATATCTTTCAGAGACCTCAGCTTTAACAATTTAAGTGGAACAATTCCGAGGACGTATGCTGACATGAACGGTTTGAAATATATGTACGAAATTCATCATAGTTTCTTAGTGCAATTTATTTTGAGGGTATACATCTATTGGCTTCTTAATATCCCTTAACTAAGGGATATTAAGCTTTGTGAGTTGATATCTTGATATTCTTTTTATGGTAGATTTTTAACCGGAAACCTTCTGACTGGACCAGTGCCTTCTTGGAGAAAGAACGTGAGCGTGTGAGTTATCTCTCTAATACTACTAGTATGATTTCTTGAAATGAACAATGTAATTTATGTTGCAAAAAAACTATAAACATATCCGTTTCGTTTTTACCTTTCTACATTGACTTTGCTTTTTCTTTTTGCTTGTTTCCTTGCTTAGCTATAAAGTTTTTGTTTTGCTTGCATTAAGTGTATGACCAACTATGATTAAATATTTATCACTAAAAATTATATCTTAAATTTTTTATTATAATTACTACGATAGGATCAGTAAAATCAATTCAACAAACAAGGCAATTCTATTGATGAAAATGGAGCAATAGGGTCTAGAATAAACCTTCCATATTGGAGGTCTGTTAGTAACAGACTCAGACATTACATAGTGTCCATATCACCACCACCCTCTTCATTCTTCAACAGCCTTGTCCACGAGGCTAATACGGGGGAATTTGCTTATCAACACGGCCTCGTCCTCCCATGTAGTGTCTTCAGCATTACATTTAATCAGCCACTGCTTGATCACTTGCCCCGTTTTCAACACAGTCCTTGATGCTTGTACCTCTTCAGGTTCTTCTAGTTCCTGCAACTCCACTTCAAACCCTTCAGGAAAATTAGCTTCGGCAGAGTAATTCCCAATAGCCTTCTTTAGTTGAGACCTTTGAAACACGGTTAATTCTAGCTGTGTCCGGCAATTTGAGCTTGTAGGATACCGCACCACGCACTCACGGATTGGAAAAGGATCAAAATACCTTCCTACTGCAGCTCCTCGAGTTTCTCCTTGAGTAAAACGAATCAGAGGAGAGGTGTCCTCCCATATACCACCTGAAAGGTTGTAGCTCCTGTAGAGACATGAAATGTCGTCCCTTCATATTGGAGGCTTGCTAGCAACAAACGCTGTCATTATAATAGGGTCCCTATCATAATACAGTATAATCTTTTGTTATTGTTCTACTCATAAAAACTCTAGTGCTAGGTCCACAATCACAAGTATAATTTCCCTTATATCATAAGTTCATAACCCTATTAATCTCCCCTCTATTTGTTTCATGTTTATGGACCACTTCAACTACTCCAATATTCCATTCTCAAGTTTAATCGAACGGTTCTCATGCCTTCAATTGAAAGAAAACCATTTTGAAACTTTTATGCTCTTAGAGTATAAAAAAAGGGCAACCCGGTGCACTAAAGCTCCTGCATATGCAGAGTCTGGGAAGGGGTCCCACCATTTGGTGTATTGTACGCAGCCTTACCCTGTTTTTACACAAGAGGCTGTTTCCGGGACTTGAACATGGTTTCGGTCCTTATAAATATATTATTTTCTGTTTTTTAGTTTGTGAAATATATTTTTGTTTTTAGTACATGCAAATATACCACGCTTTTGGTCCTTATTGTTTTGCTACAGTCCCTGCAAAATTTATTCATATGGAATTAGTCCTTGTAATTTGTAGAGTATTTGATTTTAGTCCCTCAAAATAAGGACTAAAATGAATTTTAAAGGGACCAATTTCAAAATGAACAAATTTTATGTCACCAAATGTTTCATCAAATTTCTGATTGTCGCATTATTATTATATTCTAAATCAAATTTTATGACTGATGTGTAGAGATCTTTCATACAATAACTTCAGCATCAGCCAAGGGAGTCAGTTATGTAAAGATGAAAATGTGTAAGAACATCCTTGCATTTGTGTTCACTTGTATGCATACTTAAGAACCTTTCTGAGACACCATCTTCTCTAATATGTCACAGGAACTTATTTTCTCCCACATGGGCACGCAATGACACGTAAGTTTGGTATTATATAAAGCCTTTCCATTCCGCCTATTATTTGATGAATCTTATTATACTAATCACGATAACTGCTAACTTCTTCTATCCCTTCCATTCTCTCAGAGGAACAGTTTCGTGTTTGAGCTTGGAATGCCCCAAACGTGAGTTTCTTTATGGTGAATTTATGATATATAGCTAAGATCTATTATTATCAAATGCTTGTTCTAAATTCTAACAGTACTTAGAAGAGCAATGATTTAAAGTATGATATTTCAAGGAACATGTTTTCGTTCGATTTTCTTCGTTGTTTCCTTAATATGATCTCACTATTTCCAAAGTTGCTCACATGATCTTCTCAACCCAGACACAAACTCTCTTTATATAAATTGTGGTGGAAAGCAAGCAATAGCCGATGGAAAAAGTTATGATGGTGATTCAGATTTACCTGGACCAGCTAGACTCCATGCCAATCCAACAGGAAATTGGGCATATAGCACAACTGGTGTATTCGTTGAAAGTAACCAACTTGGAGACATTTATTCTCCAAAAAACATCACCAAACTTACTATGGTGGATGCTGAATTGTACACGAATGCACGCGTTTCTCCTATTTCTTTGACTTATTACGGGTTTTGCCTTGCAAATAGAAGCTACGTAGTAAGTCTACATTTTGCTGAAATAATGATCCCCGATGATCAAACTTATGGTAGTCTTGGAAGACGTGTATTTGATATCTACCTTCAGGTACATGGTTTAACAATACTTTTCCAATAGTCACTAAATGTTTCATAAAAAAGAAACGCCATTAGTCAAGCGATCACTAGGTTCATATATGTGTAGATTGTAATCATGCGAAACATTAAGGTTGTGATTGAAATGTTGCAGGGAAAGCCGGTGCAAAAGGACTTCAATATTGCAAAAGAAGCAGGAGGAGTTGGTAAGAAAGTCGTAAAACAGTTCAAAGATGTCGTTGTTACTAGTAATACCTTGGAGATCCGCTTGTATTGGGCTGGAAAAGGGACACAGTCTCTCCCAAATAAATCAACATATGGTCCTCTTATATCAGCTATATCAGTGGAATCATCTGGTGAGTTATACTTTGAACCTTACTAATCTTATGCTATGATCTCCATATTATAATCTAATATTTAAAACTCTTGTATAATAATAATCAAGCAGATTCTACACCTGGAAGCATATCTGCAGACTCTCCACCTGAAAGCATAACTGCAGGAGCTGTAGTTGGAATTCTGGTTGCAGCAGCAATTTTAATCTTATTCTAGTGTTTGGTATACTAGTCATCTTTTTTTTTTTTTTTTGAGGGAAGGTATACTAGTCATCTTAAAAAATTGTAAGAAAGTGATCATAATTGAAATATAACTTGAGTATTATAAAAATTATATTGAAATTTGTATATTTTATATTAAATATAATTTTTTTAATAAATAATTGTTGTTTTTCAATAAAAAAATTATTGATATTATTAGTTTCTTTAACATGTGCAATATAATCCTCGTGCGTGTTGTTATTGGGCTTGAAGCTCTAATAATTTGTATATTGGCCCTTATTTATTTATAGAAGCAGGAAACCATGCATGCATAGTTTTAAAAACCGGACCGGACTGGCCGGTCCAACCTGGAACCGGTGGGGTAACCGGTTCGAGTTGCTCAACGGATCGGTTATGTTGTCGAACCGGTGAAAACCAGTCGGAACCGGCCAAACCTAGTAAAAACCGGTGAACCGGCGGTTTTAGAAAACCGGTCGAGTCAATGCTTTGCTTTGACTGCGCTTCCATTTAGTTTTTTAAAAAATCTGATAATTGGCCTGAGAGGGATTCGATCACGCGACTATAAGCTAATGAACAAGCTTTAACCAACAAGCCAACATGATGTTCTGTGATTACTTTTCATCATTTATATATAAAACATTCTAGTGCAGAAACAATGCAAAAATGCTTATTGTGCATTTCACTATTCATTTTTTTTTTTTTTTTTTTTATTTTAAACTTTTATT
>Ga0228710_1008649_pt1 | contig 14503 bp, 5 predicted proteins | sample MedpolnodulmetaG_FD_177995 | JGI IMG/M metagenome (GOLD analysis project Ga0228710, IMG submission 177995) | Root nodule microbial communities from Medicago polymorpha collected in Santa Monica, California, United States - pink nodules | ecosystem: Host-associated > Plants > Roots > Nodule...
ATGAACCAATAATCCCAAGGCGCTTTTTACTATTATTGTTTTAAAACCTTTAAAACCCAAAACTTTACAATCAAACTCTCTAATCATCCATTAAAAGTAAATCAAATTAAACAACTCCCTGTTGGAACGATACTCTCTTTTTACTACTTCGGCAGAACCGTACACTTGCGGTTTTGCTCATCAGTAGCCCACTTTTGCTTCATAATGACTACATCTCCATCCAATACTTTTGTGGGTCTTTGATGACAGGTCTTCTTACATTATTCTTAGCATGTTTTTCATTCTATTTTTAGTAGGTTTTACCAACCAGAGGAGTATTAAATCATTTGTCTATGATTTTGAGACATTTGTAAAGTTTTCTTTATTTGAGTCTGTAATTATATTCTTTTCGAAACATAACAATTTTAGGGGTTTTTTGAAGTAATTCACGAAGAAATCATGCAAATCAGGCAAAGCAAGACCTCCGAAGATTATTAGGACTTGGCAAGATGAAGAATGAACATTCAAGACACCTTAAAAGAATTTACAAATGGAGAAATTATGTTCCCAAACTCGAAGACAGCTTAACTATGAAGAAAACACCTCAACAGACGAAGAATATAAGAAAACGGGAAAGTAATACACTAAATTACCTGATGCACAACAGGAGGCGTGAGGAGCCCTGAACTGATGAACTAAAGCGCCTGGTGTATGCCTGTAGGGTCAAGGCGCCTGAAAGTCTTAGTCACATACGCCAGACGCATGCCCTCGGGCTCAAGGCGCCCCGTGACTTGCAAAAAAAGTTACTTTTCATGACTTTTTCGCCCATTGAAACCCATGATTTTAACCCAAGTTTGGTGGAAACTTTTCGTATAAATACCATCATTCCTTATTCACAATTTGTCATTCAGTACTGGAGAAGTTCAAGAGGAAGGTTGTTCTAGGAGCCAAGGAGGAGTTTTATCTTCTCTTATCTTTCCTAAGGTATGTTTTTATCTTTTAGTATTTATGTCTTAGTTATCATGTGTAACTAGATATTTATAGGTTAGGGTTCTAAGATGAACCTCTGTTTATTTTTGTTGGATAATCATTTAATTTAATGTGGTTTTATTTTTAGTTTATTTTCTGTTTGCTATTAAGTTTCAGGGGGAGTACCCATTACTCATAATAAAATTGTGTAGAAAAAGTTCAAGAAATGATAAGGAATAGCATAGCAACCAAACTTACAATTACTAAAGGTTAAAACTAAAGAATAAAAGCATATACACCATAAGAAATTTAAAAAAAAACACAATTAAAAAATGACCCTTGATAGAGATTTGGCAAGTGAACCAAAACTATCGAAGTAATAAATAAATTCGTATCCACGAAGACCGTTGTTAACTTCTACTTACCAATTTCATTATCAAAAGGATGTATTAAATATATGGTTGCCCTAGGCAGTTGTGTTGGTTTTTATAAAGTAAACGTAAATAAAACAATAAAAGTTGGTTTTAAGAATATTAGAGAGAAGTATGGTTAAGACCTCGAATCCTCCGAAGCTCTCCTATGGTAATTTGCACTCCTAATTCAAGCAATGATTATCTAGTTTAACGACAGATTAACAAAGTAATTCTACCCAATCTCTTGACCTAGAATTCTCCCCGCAAGTGACAACCCCTTAATCTCTTAAGTGAATTCGAAACCGTTGGAGGTATTTAAAGAACGTTAATCCCTATGTCATAACCTAATAATGATCTATCTCTAGCTTGACTACTTAGGTTAAACCTATTACCTAGATCAGAGTCGAAAGCCAGGGTTAGTGGTCATTCAATCTCTAAGATCAATTTGCATATTCATAAAGTTAGGGTTAGTAGTCGATGATAGACATACAAAAAGAGATTAGTTACTCATAGCTAAAGTACAAGATAACTAACATAAAAACAAGGATTCATACGAGTATTGGATGATTGGCTATGAGTTTTGATGGTCTCCCACCAGATCTGCAAAGCCTTCGCTCCAAACTATGCCTTTTCTCTCTAAAATCGTGAACCCCTATTCCAAAAACGCACTTTTCTATATATAGGCAGCTCAAAAACGTGTTCTCCAATCAGCCACTTTGAGAATTCGGGGCCCGAAAATTGTTGAAGCCAAAGTGCTTCTCTGGTGGCTGGAATTCGGGGCCCGAATGCTTGGATTCGGGGCCCGAATTGGACTCTGCTGGAAATCCAAATTCTTCTATTTTTCTTGCTTTCCTTGCTGTTTAAGCTTGCTTGTGAACTCAAAACATCATGAAAATGACACTAAAAATAATGTAATGACTACTGTCATCAACCCTCAATTGACATTAGTAACAAAAAAAAATGTATGCCTTCCCAACGTTGCATACATTGTACATGCTCTTCCGAGAAACAACTTTGCTCCTGGTAAAAAAATTTAACAATATAAAAATATCTTAACTTTTTTCAAAGGAAAAAGCTATTGGTTTAATCAAAACCAGCAAGGAGTGGTATTTAAAAAATTGGGGAAGAGAATAAGGGTGGCATGCATGCATGGTGATTTAACAATTGTCTCAGTTGCTCAGGTGAGATGGTTTCAACCATCTCCCTTGATGTTATAACGTCAAGCTTTTATTAGTGAGCTGACACCTATTGGACAACAAGGCCTAGTATTCACCATTCTCAACTAGAGAAATTGTATCACCAAACAACAACATCATCCCTATTTATTTAAAAAAAAATTGAATTCTAAAGGCAAAATTAGAGTATAAAATTGATGAAAAACAAAAACAAAATTAAAATACCAAGAAAAAAAACTAACTTAGTGAACCCATCAATTAGAAAATCAATCAAAGACAAACTAAATTACAATATTCAAACTTAAAGTAAAAAAATATAAAATAAGAAACAGAAAAAACTACGAAATTATATGTGAGTGCAGTAACACACAACAAAAAAAAGACCAAACAATTAAGTATTATGTTTTAACTTTGAAATTGTTTATCTAATTAAAGGAGTAAGGAGTCCTATTTATACTAAGTTCTCACCCAAGAAAAAAAACTAACCCGTTAAGTGAATTGAGTATCTCGCTGACACACCTAAAAAGATTAACATTAACTACAGAGTTTTTCCCTCTTTGAAATTCAACAAAATATTCAATTTATTGATAACATACACATCGATACATATTAATTAAGATTGTACGATTTTGCATCTACGATCAATAGGGTTCATAACAATATATATGCAAGAGATTTTTTTTTTTTTAAAAAATTAGGGTAATATATGTGTGTGTGTGTGTATATATATATTAAATTTAGACAATATATTTTATTGTATTGTTCTTTAAAGTTAATCATCAGAATTGCAAGAAAATTCTCTTTTTCAATACAGTTTTCAAGAAGAAAAATCCACTTACATCTTTTAAGATTAATTTGAAATGCAGTCGAATCACAGATCGCAAAGGTTGATTCTCCTAGAATTTTTGTGTTAAAAAATTGCAAACGACATAAATTTGTGATTCACTGAAATATTTAGTCCCAAATGTAGATTTTCCTCCTCTTGGAATATTTCTTTACTTTCACGTTCTAGAACTCAACAAAATAGCTGATTTCATAAACCAATAGAAAAAACATGAAATCAAAGATTTAAAAAATTAACTTGAAGTATAGATCGATGAAGAAAGAAGCTCATACCTAATTACTTACCGTCGCCATGTTCCGAAGGCTTTGGTGTTAAGAAATTGACAATCGTGTAATTGTGTCATACAACGAGATCTCAAACCCCAAAGGTTGATTTTCCTTCTCCTGGAATACTTCTTTGTTTTTATACTCTATAACTCGACAACAAGATCAAGTTCATAAATCAATGGAATAAAAATGCAATCGATGACTTAAAACACTGATTTGAAATATAAATTAAGAAATGATCTCCTACCTAATTTATTATTGTCGCCGCGCTCCTAGGGTTTGGCTTAAGAAATTGTAAATGGTGTAATTTAAATTAGTATATGGTTGATAAATATATCAAATAACTCTAATAGTTCATTTTAAATTTGAAGGACATTAAGGATTATGATGCTAGGGATGTATAGAAGAAATAAAGAATGAAAATAAAGTGAAATGATTTAGAAACTAACCCTAAAAGACTCAATTCAATAATATTGATTTCGTGAATGAAATTAGGTATGAGTCTTCCTTACATAGTCATTTAGAAGCTTGGGCTTTTTCTACACGGGCTAAACAATCAGCAGACCAAAATGTATGAATTCTGCTCTTTACCCAACCTTTTTTACTCGCTCCCAACTAAAAATACCAAAATACCCCTGCGTGAGTTAACTCACACTAGTATTAAATTTATGTGGGTTCACTCACGCTGTGTTCTGTTTTAAGGCTAGCCAAAACCTCATTTCCTCAATTCCAATCTAAAATTCTCAAATCTCTCTCAAATCACCCAAATCCGAAATTCCTTCAACTTCAAATCAAACAACACTCCAATAACAAGTAAGTTTTCATAATCAAACACCATTAACCTTTTTATGTTGTTAGGTTAGATTTTTTGTCTTAAATATGAGTTTTTTAGTTTTAGGATTTTGTTTAAGTTTTTATTTTTTTTTTTTGCAAGAAATGATACAATGTTACATGTAATTGACTTATATTGCTTAATTGTTTAGATGTTTGCATGTTTATGTTGTAGTTATGAGTTTTAGGGTTTATGTATAATTTGCACTCCAAGTGTTTGATAAAATATTTGAATAAGTTTTTCATTGATTGTTTAATTTTTTTATGGGGTAGGTAGGTTTGAAACAATGACCGATTTGTTCAGTGTTAGCATACGCTTTAACGGTGGAAATCATCAGATGTTCAAGGTCCGGTACATTAATGTCACGTTAAAAGGTCTCAAGGATCAACTAGATGAAATCAACCAAGGACTCAACCCCGGAGACACAAGGAGGGTGAAATACATTTGGTATGAACTTCCAACGTTGGACAACGGGAGAATAACGTTCAGTCGACAAGAATTAAAGAACGACAACAACGTGAGGAGTATGTTCTCGATTTTTTGGCAACACAGCAAGGTTCCGTTGATCGATATGTTTGTCACGTTGCAGAGATCAACTGAGGATATTCTCAACAGTTTGATTCCTCCAGAAGATTGTGATTCGGCAGAGAATGCACCTTCCAACTACAACAATTGTCTTACCTCTGAAATAGGATAAGGTCAAACCTGTTAAACAACAACTCTCAAGCATTCATCCGGAAGTTTTATGTTTAGGTAGTGTAGCGTATTGAAAATTCAAAAGATTAAGATAACACAACATGTATCATGCAGAATCAGCTATATAAGTTATGATATCGAATTCCTTCATATAAGATGAGTGTCACAGAATGCACCTCATTCTTTATATGACTCGTCTTATATGAGGGAATTCGACGTGAGTAATGTAATGTAATGTAATGTTGATGAAATTAAAACTAAATAAAATTGATTTTGTGTAATTGTGTCACTTTATTCGATTTTATAATACGCAATTTTTATTCGAATTCACGCTGAGTTTATTTAGTCTTTATTCGAATTTAATTATTCAATACGCAATTTTTATTCAAATTCATGCTGAGTTTATTTAGTCTTTATTAGAATTTAATTATTCAATGCACAATTTTTATTCAAATTTGTTTATTCTTTAATACTCAATTTTTATTCGAATTCACGCTGAGTTTAATTAGTCTTTTTTCAAATTTATTTATTCCTTAATACACAATTTTTATTCAAATTTATTTATTCAATACGCAATCATAAAATAAATGCAAATATAAACAAAAATAAAGGAACACAAGTAATAGATATAAAATCTCATTTTATTAATATAATGATAAATTTACAATGGAGGTAAAACTAAATATGAGTTTAAAACAACCACCAGAAAACGATATAAAAAGAATGTTAGGATATGAATTCAGCAAATCCTTAATGGGTGGAGTCATCTTCGTCATACCAATAACATTAACAATCGACTTGAGAGCACCCAAAATTGAACCTAGAACTTCCGGATACTCTTCTCCAAGATACTCATACAAGACAACACCAAGATGACCCATCAATTGATCCTCATGGCACTACTTCATGACAACAACAATTCTCAAAATGAGGTCTGCTGCTTGTTGCCTCACCTTTGTGCTCTTGTTGTTTAACCTCCACTTGGGTTAAAACAAAACCAAAAAAACCCCGAAATAACGTCATTTTACCCCACGAAGATTGATCACCTCTTGTCTCCAATTCAAAGAAACCTCTTCAAATTTTCAAAGAGGCCTCTTTCTATGAAAGGTCAAGGATGAAAAAACAACACTGTTGTTGTAGAAGGAAGAGGAGGAGAGAGTGAGGAGGAGAGAATGTAAGAAATGATGAAGGTTGGAAGGGTATTTATAGGGGAAATGGATGCCTAGGTTGTATCTACACAAAGTGCGAGTCAAAAAACGTGTAAATGAGTCAAAAAAAAACGTGTAAAGGATGCCTTTCACCAACTGACCACCGTCCAAAAATTGTGCTCTTCAGCTCAGACAACCGGCCAGAGCAGAGTGAGTTAACTCACGCCACCGGCCACAGGTGTGTGACATAAGTCATGTTGAACTATAACTAGCGTGAGTTAAGTCACGCTGCGTAACTTAACTCACGCAGGGGCATTTTGGTTTTTTTCAGTTGGGAGTGAGCAAAATTTGTTGGGAGAAGAGCAAAATTCAAGGCAATGCATAAACCTACCTCTACAATTTCTAGAAACACACACTTCTTGGAGCACAAGCTACATGAATCATATCTTCAATAAAATCTTCAGTTATCTCATGCATAAAACAAATCTTCAAAGATTGTGAAACAAAGCACGATACGATGTCATACTCATATGTCAAGACATCTGGTTCAACATCTTGTTAGAACATCTTGTTTTAACAAAATGCGGCCAACACAATATAAAACCCAACAATCTCCCCTTTTGGCAAACTTTGCCTAAAACAACCTTTGCATAACTCATCTTGCATAAACTACCAAGAACGGGAGGGAAACAAAAACATACCTGCTTTCTTTTTAACTAAAAACTCATATTGAAAGAAAGTAAAACATCTTCAACATTTCTTCGAAAGAAAGTCTTCAAAAGAAATAATGCATAATAAAACATGGAACTTCACCAAAAACATCAGAGGCATACGCAGCAGTGGAATAGAGATAGAAGCCATCCTCACAGAACACATCTTTAGAGAGAAATAAACTCTCACAAGTAAAATTTCATCAGAGAGAAATAAACTCTCACAAGCAAACTACGTCTTCAGAGAAAAATAAATTCTCAAAGTCATGATATCTAGACATTAGGTATGATATAAGCATATTAGAAAAATAACACACACATGCATCCATATATCAAGCCCATATTATCATGGAATCATCATCATGCTAGTAAACATTCATGCTCCCCCAAAATAGCAAATCAGAAGAGAGAAAAAATACTACGCCCCTTGAGGTGGCCCTCCCCCTTAGTCATATATCAAAAACACCACTCTACTAACTACTCCCCCTTTTTGGCCATAATTTTGACAAAACACTCTTCATGCATTCATCAGGAGCAGAAATCCAAGACAAATGAGTAGTAGAAGCAAAACAGAATAATTAGTACATAGCTATTTCAAACAATAAGCACATAAGTAGACAAATATCTAGGGCTAAGGCCCACAAAACTGAGAGCTGGCACACAGTCACAAAACATCCAGCACAAAACATCCATCATATCAACCACAGGGGCATAAGAAACCATTGCTCTTGGAAGCAAAAAATATGAACATCACAGTGTCTAGATCGTGTGGTCCGATAAACAGCCTATAGGAAAAAGTCAAATATACTCCCTTTTTTATTTGGAGTTCATCTCGCCTCACAATTTCAGGGTGTTCACTCATAATACTCTCATTAATTACACCTATAAAATCTATTAGAAGCTTCACCGCGTAAGTCCCAGCTTGCTTCATAGTTAAGAAAATATACTCATCAAAAACTAGCTTCTCATAAAACCTACCAACATCAGTAACTATCTTCATTAAAACACATACTTCCAGTTCAGAACACTTGTTTTAGAGTAAAAAGACACAATATCTAGAGGGAACATTTACAGGGATCCTCGTCCAACAAACTTTTGTTCTGCTAGAGAACACAATGTCTAAGACATCATCCTCAATATCTGGCTCATAGTCATACACACATAGATGGACATTAACCAGTTTCAACCTCAAGGAGCATACTGATGACATGTCAACGTACGTTATTCTTAGCATGTTTTTCAGTTATTTTCAGTAGGATTTAACACCAAAAAGGAGGAGTATTAGAATGATTGCTTATGATTTTGAAACCTTTATAATGTTTTCTATATTTGAGTCTGTAATTCTAGTTTTCCCGAATCATATCAATTTTAGGGGGTTTTTGAAGTAATTCACGAAGAAATCATGCAAATCGGCAAATCAAGAACATCTGAAGATTCAAGAAACAAGAATAAAGATTCAAGAGGCCTCAGAAGACTTACGAAATGGGAGGAATTCTGTTCCCAAAGTACCGAGGCAAGTTATTTGAAGACGAAGACCTGAAAACGACGTAAAATTGGAGATTGGGCTCAAGATATAGACACCATGCGCCTAGGGCATGGAAAAATATCTCGTGCATGGATTTTCCAAACCATGCGCCTAGGGAATTTCCCATGCACCTAGGGCATGCAATGTGGGTGCACTCTCATGCGCCCCGTGCATGAAAAACGTCGGGGCACAACTGTCTTTTCCTACTTTCGTTTTGGGTAAAGCCCGCACTTTTAACCCAAACCCAGGTAGAAATTCTCACTATAAATTCCAGCCTTCCTCATTCAGAATTTCTCGTTCAGAACTGTGGCAGTTAAAGAGGAAGACAACTTTGGAGCTTCGGGAGAGTTTCTATCTTCTCCTTGATTTTCTAGGGTATGTTTTTATCTTTAGTAATTTGTTTTTCGTTACCATGTGTAACTAAATCTTTTTAGGTTAGAGTTCTAAGATGAACCTTTGTATATTTTTGTTGGAAACTTATTTAATATAATATGTCGTTTATTTTATTTATTTATTCTTTTGTTCACTATTAAGTTTTATTAGGAAATAGTTTATTTTTGTGATAGGTGCAACCCTAGATTAGGTACTTAGGTTGTGACATGGCCTAATATTGCTATTACTAACTGGATGCTTATATCTTTATATTTATATCCCTTTATTGGTAACTATCTATTTAGGAAGTAAGTGATTATTAACTAGACAAAGATACCATATGAATTGTTGACCTTAGACTTAGGTACTTAGTAGGTTAAACTATTGAGTCGGGTGGTGCCTTACCGAACCTAGGAATTAAATTTGATAGTAAATAGGGAAACAAGTGCCTAGCTAAAGGAAATAAGCTGTAACCTAATAGAACCATTCTATTGAAACCCTTAGTAAGGTAGACGTAGATTAGGGCTGCCCGTTTGTAAAACTACTAAGAAAGCGTGGAGAGAGTATGCTATGAGTGTCCTAATATTCATATATGGGCAGAACTAAGGGGGCCTTGGCCTTCATTGCCTTGGGCAACACTGGAAATTCAATTTAAGTTTATGTTTCAATTACCTTTGAATTAACAAAACCCCGCAAGTAAGGATCACCGTGCGATCGGCAAGTGCAGTTAGTCATCAGAGAGATAGACCAAAGTAGTTTAGTAATGTCCCAAGGGCCTCGTCACTTGTATAGTCTACCTAAGATAAATAAACACGACATACTATTACTTATTATCCAACAACATATATAGAGAGGGGATTTGAAGAATCCTAACCGCTGCTTACTTTTCTGCAACCAAAACAGGTAAACTTGCTCTGTTGCAAACATATAAAAATTGCAAGTCTTTTAAACCCTTAACTTTTATACCGTCAAACTTATAAAAATAAATAACGTGAATTGTTTAGACTAAAGGACAATCCTTGTGGATATGATACTCTACTTATCACTTTATTACTTGGTAAACGATTGGTACACTTGCCATCAATCCGACTATCAAGTTTTTGGCGCCATTTCCGGGGATTGTTGATATTTTCGACTGAACAATTTAAATTACTTATTTTTTATTTATCTTTATTTTTCTGTCATTTATTTTTCTGCATTTTATTTTTCTGTTTTCAATAATTCAAAAATACCCAAAAGTAAATCAAAAATTTTAAAATACCAAAAAATATTTAATCCTAGTTGAGTCATTTTATTTTAGAGTATAGTTTCATTTATTTTATTTGAGCCGTTACTAACATAGTTTGAACACCACTGGTTGTATATCAAGTGTTCAACCAAACTTATTTCTGTGTAATTTGTTTGTTTAGAAGTCTCTTGCTTTTGTTCTTGAGCATAAGAAATCTCTTGCTTGTGTGTTTGAGTATTTTAAGTCTCTTACTTGTGTGCTCGAGCATTTGTAATCAGATTGGATTAGAGTGAAAATCTCATTGGAAGTGCAAGGGGGACCGGACTACTTCTGGATTATGGATGGAACTAGGATAATTGCTCTCTCTTTCTCTCTCTCTCTCTCTCTCTCTCTCTCTCTACTTTATCCGCTGCATTAGACCCTGAACATTGCTTCAGACTCTAAACTCTATGCGACTATGGACTTAGTTTCAAAAGAAGAAAAAGCTAACACAATTCAACCTCTTCCTTGTGTTTTTCTCACCTTCAATATCTTCAATAAAATATTCAGTAATCTCACACATAAAACAAATCTACCAAGATTGCCAGGACATCTGGTCCAAATTCTTGCTAGAACATCTTGTTTTAACAAAATGAGGCCAACCCAATATAAAACCCAACAATTGTTCTCATAGATGTTGCAGGTAGGCTTGGTTATGGTGTTTCTTTTGCGTGTTCTGCTTATATAGTACGAATTTATTTTGTAGTCTTTAATTTAATAATCTTTGTTCATCTTTAGTAGGGATCTAGTTTTTAATAAATTTTTCTATTCAAAAATATATATAATATTTGCACTAAAAAAATCATTCGATCAAAATAAAAACAATTTTTTCATATATTTAAGTGGATAAAAAAAAAGTATATTAAAATTTTATACGAAACACTAACAAATGTGTTAATGATATATGATAAATAATCAAATATAATATTATTATCTTAAAAAAATCGATAAAAATTTGTAATTTTCACTATTTTTGAATAAAATTTTGGCTTTTTTTCAAACCAAAATGTCGTTGGACCATTTACCTTCGTTTAACAATAACTTATATTTTCGTCCTATGACTTTAGCACATTAGGGACATTGTATAATATATACAAGGGTTAGGATTCGAACCTCATATTTCTCACTTATTCTACATTTAAAATATGTGAGCTCAAACCATTAGGTTATGTTATTAGAATATAAAATATTCATTGTATAAATTATTATTATATTGTATATTATTTAGAGATAATTGATGACCAAGTTAAAGATAATTGATGCCCAAGTTATAGATACTTGAGGCCTAAGACAACATCATAGTATAAATACACATTAGATCATAATGAAATAGACATTATTGTGGTGTTGCCCAAGTTAGATATAAGTATCTCTAACTTGGGCATCACGTATATTGGACATCAATTATCTTTAACTTTGTCCTCAATTATCTCTAAATAATATATAATATAATAATAATTTATACAATGAATATTTTATATTCTAATAGGTTATTTGAAAAAAAAGAATTATATCTTGGCTAAATTGCAATTTTGGTCGCTTAACTATTTAGATAGTATCGCTTTGGTTCCTTAATTAAAATTCGATTTATTTTGGTCCTTTAACTTCTCTTTGTTACACATTTTGGTCCTTTCCGTTAGTTTTAATTTCAAAACGTTAGGTTTTCTTCATTTTCTTCTGGATTTTTTTTGGGATTCTTGTTGTTGAAGGTTGATGGAGATGATATGAAGATGAAAAAGATGAGAAGAAGATGAAGAAAATCTAACGTTTTTTTGTTGAAAATCATGGAATCATAGGGAGAAAGTTCATAGATGTAAGCAAGAGAGCAAACATAAGAGTACTCATGTGGGACATACTCAGAGATCCATATTAGAATGAATAGATTTGATTAAAAGATGTGAAATGAATACATGTGTGGTCTTATTTATAGACCTCAATTATACTAACCAGTATGATTAACTAACTAACTAGAGTGAGTAATTAACCCAAACTCTCTAACTAACTCTAACCACCTTAACTAACTTGACTTATCTTCCAAGTATTTTAACATTTTTGAATTAAAACTAACGGAAAGGATCAAAATGTGTAACAGAGAGAAGTTGAGGGACCAAAATAAATCGAATTTTAATTAAGGGACCAAAGTGATACTACCTAAATAGTTAAGGGACTAAAAATGCAATTTAGCCTTTTATCTTCTCTTTTTTGTAATTAATTAGCAATAACTTTGTAAATAATAAAAATTAGCAATATCTTGTCTACATTAAACTTTTCATCCACGAGTCAGGGCACATCACTGTTTCGTTCGAGACAAGGTACAGGGCACATCACTGTTTCGTTCGAGACAAGGTACAGGAGTGCAACTAAAATATGAAAAGTTATTCCGTCAATGATATAATCACACTTGTATTTTAATTGAAAGCAGCCTTCACGTGGTGCAGTATTTTAATGTTAGTTATTACCGGTCGTATTATTTAATAGCATGGAATGATTCTATTTCTATAGAATGGGGTTTGTTGCATTCAGTTGTTGCATGAGAAATGACAAAAGAGGCGCTGCTAGCCGGATGCAGATTTCCTGCTATACTCCTGCTGTAAGGCGTATGAGCCGTCCGATTAAAGATAAGTGGTTGAAATTAAACTGTGTGATAACTAGCAGAACAAATCTGAACCGTTGGATCAATACTTTATGGCTGAGATTGACGACTGCGTGTAACTGTGTGAAGCAATTACAGCAGGGGATCCAGGTCCGCTGCTAGCCTGGTCTTTCCTTTCCTTCTTTATGGAGTATATTACTAATCGTTGCCAATAAGCTCTGGTTGCAGTCTCTTTCTAATTCCTTCATTTTGATATGATCAGCGGCGAAGCTAACATTATTTTTACAAGGGGGCCAAATATAAAGAAAAATAAATAAACACTAATATACAAAACTTAATTAATTTTACTTATATTTAATGAAACTGCAACAAAGAAAATAAAAACTAACAATAGTTATTTATACAAGTTGAGCTCTAAGGAGTTTTTAGAAGTCAAATTTATCCATAATTGACACTAAACTAGATTATCAATATTTTTATAATATCATCTCTGTTTTAACCAACAAAAATGTTTGGAGTAGTCAAATAATATCATAATGGGGTAGCTACATATATACTTAAGGTAATGTTCAAGATTTTTTTCTTCTTCTTTTGGGGTAGCCAATGCTACCCCATGGGTGTGAAGCTCTTCGCCCCTGGATATGATGATATGTGTCACATATCTTTTCTTATAATATAAGAAAAAAATATTACATGTAAAACACTCTTAAAAACTATCTTCAAACAGAAGGGTCTTAAAAATTCAAGACTTAGTAAGAAAAAAAACAAGGGACCTAGTCTAAAAAAAGTCACCCTTACAAAAAATCTCCAATAATAAAAGTGAAATTACAATGATTATTTTTTTTTAATATGTGTAGTGTCACGAGGGAAGTCTGCACTAAGTTCTTTCATTTAAAAAATACTCAACTTTCATTTTCTTAAAAATAATCTGACATCTAACTCACACTTATTACATAATAATCCCTCTTGAAGTGTGAGTCTATCAATTCATCATGCTTCCTTCAAGCGGAAGCTTTTCCTTCAACATACATTTGCTGCACAACAAGAAACTTCACTTGATCTCCATTGTAGAGGATCATCCACATTGGTTAAGAACAATTACACAATAGAGTTGGACACAACACTTTAACTTAAAACCATAAAACATTAAGTGTATGAATCATCTCAATTATAAAATGTTCAATCTCTACTATTCCAAACAATGTAGGACTTGTACTCACACTTGTTACACAAATGGGACAATTTCACTCAACTTCATTCAGGGATGGTTCATAATATCTCTCGATATCACAATGTATGGCGAAAACATGATTCCGGAACTCTAGCCTCTATATACTCTCACTATTTTAGATTTGAATTCGTTGTTGAAAGGGAAACATGGTGGCTTGTTCCAAAAGGTGATTATTGGAGGTGAATTAATTTCCACAATTTCAATGCATTGAAACTATTGTGATGATTTGATTATGGTGCACCACATGAGGAGAAAATTCCAACAAACCCACCCCCCAGTCAAGAATGTGGAGGTGTGAAGGATGTGGAGAAGAAGTAAGAAAGATACTTTGGGAATATCTGAGTAATGTAGGGTATGGATGTTATACCCTGCACCCCTACAATTAGCCATTTACCCCTACAAACCACACAAAAAGTCTATTTTATCCCTTTTGTAATTTGACTTCACCCCCACAAATTTTTGTTCCGAATTGAATACCAAAAT
>Ga0228710_1008651_pt1 | contig 14502 bp, 8 predicted proteins | sample MedpolnodulmetaG_FD_177995 | JGI IMG/M metagenome (GOLD analysis project Ga0228710, IMG submission 177995) | Root nodule microbial communities from Medicago polymorpha collected in Santa Monica, California, United States - pink nodules | ecosystem: Host-associated > Plants > Roots > Nodule...
TATATAGCTGAATCAAAACAAACTAAATTATTTGTTTAATACAGCATCAAGTGCTCTCTCAAAAAAAAAACACACCAAGTGCTTCTTAAGGCGATTTTTATAGTTTAAAAAATTTTTTTTTTTTTTGAAGGAAAAAATAATAGATGTTATCTATCACATTTTAACAAAGCAACATAGTTCCTTCCTTCAAAAAAGGAAAAAATAGTTAGCCTAGTGGCAACGATACTCACTAGTGTTTCTAAGCCACTAAGGTTGATTTTGTTGGCCACAATTTTATGAAATATTTTAAAACCAATTTTATTTTTTTGAGATGATCATTTATACCAAATTGAAAATGGGAACTTCCACCCTAAAAGAAAATGGGAACTTCCACCCTACACTTCTTACACACCCTCTACATTTACTGACAAATATTCTTCTCCATTTCATTTCAAATCAGCTTCCCTCTTCGACCACCCACACACAAACTTCCCTCTTGCTATCTGCAGCCAGCCTTCACCTCCCTCTCCTTTTCCTCCAACTATACCCCTCTTATTCTTCCTCTCTGCTGGGTGCAGAAAGTCCTCATGTCTCCTTTTCTCGATGCATTTCAAGATATGTTCCCTAGACCTATGGTACTTTTTTTTTAAACAAGCACGCATGCATAAAGAAATTGTAAAGAATTTAGCAGTGACACCAGCAGCATGCCTTGGGCCGTACAAGTAGAGTATTTGCTACAGCAATTTACAACAGTTCCATGTCAGACGACAGGATTTAACGGCCTGGCATAAATTACCCAGCAGTTCAATTTTCGTAGACAATTATCTAATATCTAATTGTCATATATACAACGGGGAACAATTACAATATAAGGAATGGAACCATCACAATATTGCAGAAGAAAAAACAATGTTCGTGAAGGCCGTATATTTACTATATCTATGATTGTAACAGTGCTAGAGTCAGAAAGGGGCTTACACCACATCAAAGAAGAAAAAGAAAGAGAACATGCACTACTCTCTGGTGTAATATTTCTATTAGTCGACCTGTATACCATAAAGGAGACCCCCTTCCTGGTACAACACAAGGAATAACATCTACATTCTGTACATCACAATTGGTTAGAGGTCAAGAAGAGAATCGCTGCACATTACAGTCTATGGGAGTAATTGTAAGAGCTTTAACAAAGTAATTGCGGATCTCTGGTATTATACGCTGAATCAGAAGAGAGTGCCTGCAAACAATTGGTGCCACACACAATCAACAAGCTGAAGATTTAAGCAGGAGACTATTTTAAATATCATATGATTTAAGCATGACACCATTCTAAATAAACTCTGCATTAAACAGCTTGCTGAAACTGAACCATTCAGCTAACCAAAGGTTGGTTTCTACAGTCACAAAAACTATCTATAATAAAGTTTAGCATCCCTTTGAATGAACTTTGTCTAAAACAAGCAGAAGTAAGAACACATTAAGTCGTTGTGGAATAAAAGAAAAGGAAGTGAGATGCCAACTATATATTGAGCACACATCATAACATGTCCCTCCTCACCCAAAAAGAACTGGAAAAAAAAAATCAGTGCACGGTACTTCACATTTAATATAAACTACCAAGGTCAAGAACACGAGTCACCAAAACTACAACAAACATGAAGAAAGAGCACTACTAAACAAGGTACCAAGTTAGTAGTTCAGTATAAATGTTCAACATCGAATAGAATTGAAGGAATCAGATCAATACCCTGGCCTCGCGCTCAACTTATCAAAGTGCTCCAAGATAAAAAGAATGCATGCATGCCTCAACGATAATGCATTGAAGGCTTCTGAAAGTTCATACATACTTGGCACGTTCTCTAGTAATATATCCTGAGAGACAAGAACATCGGGTCATGAGGCACCAATTTTTCAAACACAGATATATCAAGCAAGACTTATTTTCATGAGAAAGAGAAGAGTAAATATTGTCCATACAACCAATTTTCCTAGCTCACCTGTGCAATTGTGTACTCACAGAGTCTCTTTAGTCCATCTAAAAGATATTGATCAGCTGCTCGAAGAAGGTCTTGAGCAATATCTGGAGTGATATCAACTGATCCAGTATATATAAATCTGGACGATGGTCAAATAAACAATAAGATATGTTATTCACAGATTATTAGAAACTTTCACATTAAAACTTTTACAAAACATGACTGCAGAATTTATTAGACCTCATCATCAACTCAAAAACTTCCCATCTAATATTTGGGATCTCTATGTCCCTTGCATCCTTCTCCTGTCATGCAAATGCAATAAAACACATTCGTACATCAGTGACATAAATCAATCACTTTTTGCTTTGAATAAAAATACAAATTTTGATGGTTATACACTTCAATTCAAATCCACCATTCAACGCAACAGCCAAGTTTGCAGTAAAAGTTGTCAGGAGGTTGAAAGAGCATGAAAATAAAAACATTTTATTGAAATAAAGTAGCTAAATAAAACACGTGAAGTCAATAATCGTTTTCTTCTTTTGGACAAAATTTTTTGTAACAAGTAAAAATAATAGTTGCTTCTTGCGGTATGCTTATTGAGCTTCTTTAGGGAAGGGAAAAATATAATTTGGTGTGCAAGCTCAGCGTATACTCACCCTATAACCACCATCAAACATTGCACGAAATGCATCTGAAGATGCCAGTAGACAAATTCTATGAGCATAAAAACGTTTGCCTGCAACAAAGAAAAGAGATTAACCGGTTAACAGTAAATGTCAACTGAAGATACAGTACCATATTTTAAGAGAAGGTAGCCATGCAACAGTTTTAAGAATGAAACAATGTGGACGGAAGGGATAATCACCTTCAACCAAAAATGTAACGTCGGACAATGTAGCATTGTTTACATACTGCTCTCCTAAGTAAACCTGTAAGACGAATAGTTTATAATTATAGATAATCCAGCTTTTAGAAACACCTCACTAAGAGGGAGCTAAGCACCCAAATTCTAATGCAGGTTGGAAGGCATGGAAAATAGCAAGACATTGATAATAACGTCTGGTTTTTTTTTGGTAGAATAATAATGTCTGGTTATTAGACCATCAGATGCTCATTTTTAAATGGACCATATATTTTTATCTAGACATCATCACTCATATTCACATAAACTTAAAATGTCAACACAGCAGTCAACAAATATCATACACAAATAATAATGTAAATCCATTAAGATGTCCTTGTATCGACCACTCACTACTATACACGACATGTGACACCGATATTAGAAAAACTTAAATACCAAAGTACATAAAACAAATGGTAGGATTTCTATATACAAAATGTGTGTTGAAAGGTCATATCAGTGCAAAAAGGGTTGATATAAAAAAAAGGAAACAACATTTTTCTCGGTTGAAATCAAAAGGAAAAAAGAAAAACTGAAGATTTCGAATACATGAAGACTGATGCCTATTGACATCATAAAGACTCCTTTTCTAAAAAGGATTGATATAAAAAAAGGAAACAACATTTTCCTATGTTGAAATCGAAAGGAAAAAAAGAAAAAAACAGAAGATTTCGAATAACTGAAAACCGATGCCTATTGACATCACAAAGACCCCTTTTCTTTTTTATTAAATTTGAACATAAAGATTGTGAGGATTGGGGAAAATACAACTGGACTTGAACCTACCTGTGGTGTTGGAGAAGGAGGAGCGGCGTCTACAGGAGACAGGGCTGAGGCTTTATTGGCCAACTTGCATAAAGCCACAGCACCATCAAGTTGCTGTTTGGAGCTGGATGAGTTGAGAAGACTGATAAGCAACTCAAGACCTATATGGAAAGATGCTTAACTTTGAAATATAACAAGTACAAAAAGGAATTTGTATAGCATGAAACAACAGTAATCAAACCCATGAAAGTATTTTACGAAGCTGCGTTTACCATGGTGTTCAATAAAAATTCTTCTTTGATCATCTGCAGGGCAAAGATGTGCAAGAACCAACGCAATTCGCCTTTGAAAACCCCTTTCTGAAACTCGCATAAGATATAACAGATGGTTCAACACCTATAAGAAGAAAATTGACGGATTACAAGTTTGAACACAACAACCCATAGAACTGATAGTTGATATACTAGTTGCATTCTAATAATTTCTCATGCTAGTTACAACAAAATGCAGAAAGTAATATTAGTATGATGTCATACACGACCGTGAATCTTCTCCTCTAATCTTTTCAATGTCTTGGCAACACAATCTTTAGTCGCCTGCAATAGAAACCATATCCACATAGGTCAATATATGTCCAAGAAGAATCTATTTTCCCCCGTTTGATCCCTAATGCTATAACTATTCACATGCAATCTTGAAGTATTTTAGTTCCCTTTTATACAGGAATCCAAGGATAAAAGCAGAAAGCCTGAAATAAAAGCTAAAACTAGGAATAAAGAGAAAACTTACTTGAACAATAAACTCTCCTTCTTGTAGTCTTTGAACTCCACCTACCCTAATGAAATCCGAGACATTATCCTGCAGGGAAAAATAAAACAAAAAAGGGAATAGTTAATTACTATATTTGAAGTAACCATTATTTAAATTTAAGAGTGGAGATGTAAATCATTGTATCCCAGTGGGGTGGTTGAAATGGAGGAAGTCTTCGCATCTTTATGTGATAAAAAGATACAGCTCATGTGAAAGGGAAAATTTTGTCAAACAGTTATAAGACTGACAATGTTGTATGATACGGTTGATGGGCTGTAAAATGCCAACACGGGGATAAACTCAACGTATCAAGGATGAGAATGTTGTGTTGGGTGAGTGGAAATACTAGACATAAGGATTGGGAAAAATAACATTTGAGAGAGAGTTGGAGTAGCACCTATTTGTAGAAAATAGGTGGCTTACAAATGTGTGTAGAAGTCCTTCAGATTCAATAGAAAGAAGAGTAGATATGATGGAGCAAAGCTCAACCACTAGAGACAGAGGAAAGCCAAGAAAAACTGGGCAAAACATTGATGACTGCTCTTTTGGCCCCCCTATTTACTCTTAAAGCCTATAAAACAACGTTCGGGAGATATCTCCCGAAGGGCTTATAAACACAAAAGTCGTTCGGGAATTACAAACCGAACCGCTTTGGGGGGCCAAAAAAGCAAAATTCCAAAACATTTAAGATTTAGAGGTCAATCATTTGGCTAATATCATGACTTGTGATATAATATTATGGAATCGTTTGATCCACATAGCCGATCCCGCCTAGTGAGACAAGGCTTGGTTGTTGTTGTAAGACAGAAGATGTCCACTTCATTCGGATTTTCAGTTATAGCATACCTCATTCTCTGCAAGGCCATAAAGAGCAAAAGCAGCATTATGTTGCAAAGACCCATTTTTTGAGTCAAGAAGCTTGAGCAGTGGCACTAAACCACCATTGTGTGCAATACCAGCTTGGTTATGTGTGTCCTGAAATTGGAAGAAAAAAAAAATATCAATCATGGCAAAGGGGATGTTTATATGTTAAAAAGAACTCTGCCTTTAAATGGAAACATTGTATAGCACTAAGATGAGTTATGTTCTTAGGTATGAGCCCGCTAGATACATCAATTAACGAGAAGATGGAGGTGTACAAGATGTGTTGCAAATCTAAAAAACTATTACGGAAGGAAAGAAAACGCTGACATGTTTCCATGAATCTAAAAGAGAATCACATTCCCAACTTACACAATTGAATTATAAACAAGGAAAGAAAAAAAAATAACCTGGGCCAATCTCCCCAATGCAAAGGCAGACATTTCTCTAAGTTGTACATCAGGAGACGAAAGCATCTCTATCAAAGGTCGGACAGCACCTCTCTGTACAATGTGAACCTAAACAAACCAGGTGGAACGTATGGTAAGAACTGTGAGCAAGGAGATATAATGTATGATGCACCATCACAGGAGTAGCACCTATATAATCAACTATTCTAGAACCATGGAGTTGTTATTTTAGCAAGATGTAAAAAATACAAAACAACCAAACTTGGAATTGTAGTTGTTGAACAGTTACCCCCAACTAATGTTCAGTTGTTTTATTCAACAAAAAAAAAAGTATGTTGTTGATTCTGTTCTTTCCATCTCTCTTAACTACTCAAGATACAACCATAAAAGTGGAGTGAGGGATTCATCCCAGCTTAACTCTCTCTTTACCCCTCAAGTACAAGTACAAAAATAAACAATAAAAGAAAGTGAACCAAACTTGAAAGTTTGACTTGGAGATTTTGAAAAATTACTCCTAACTAAAAATTTTCGTTATCCCTTCCAATTGTGAAGTTTATCATTACCTTGCAGTCTGAATCAGTTGCTGCAAACTGTCCAAGTAACAATGCCGCTTCCCTCTGACTTTCAGGGCAGCGTGAGCTATTAAAAGAAACATTATTAGAATGCATTAATTGAAACATGTTGATTTAGTTATAAATCACAGAAATTATTGTCAAGAAACAAAAAAATTGGGCATATAAACAAATAAAGCCAAAACAAATTCAAGATACAGGGAGAGGGAAGGGGAATTGCAATAGAATGGACCCGGCAATAATAGAGTCCAGAGCTGATATTATACCTAAGTAATCCAATAACTGGTTGTAAAGCACCTGCAAATAAAACCTCTTTCTTTATATTAGGAGATGAGTGAACTAGATTTCCGATCACTCCAACCTGTAATACAATCCAATTCATTGCATATGCCAAATGAGAGATGTATATAGACAGCTCAAAATTATTGCAAAACCTAAAATTTATCATTACAGTTTCCTTATCCATACCGCTTCATAATGAATAGCAGCATCTTCAGAACGCAGCATTAGAATCAGAGTCGGAAGAGCATCACATTCAACAATCTGGCAAATCATCATGTTATGTAACTAATTATCATATTCAAAACTCAACTTTCAACAATGACCACTGCCTACCTGAATTTTATTTTCATCATTTTTAAAAGCTAGAGTTCGCAGTGCACCAGCAGCTGCTCTTTGCACCTTTGTATCAGCAAATTCCAGCAAATGAACAAGTGGTGGAATTCCACCTTCCATCCTACACAGAAAATCCATATAATGTTAAGAAAAAAATTCCAAACTCAGTCTAAATATACGATCATGCATGAGAGGCAAACCTGACATGGGTTTTAATGTTGCTATTCTCATGTGCGAGATTAGTAACAGCATCTGCAGCCCTACGAATGAGACTATTAATGGCACGAGAAGTCAAACCATTATTATGCCTCTTTAAAAGATCAACAAGGTGTGTTAAGGCACCACTGTCCACAATTAGTTGTTGATGTTCCGGCTGTAGAAAGCATTTCAAATAAGATGTTAGCTGAACAATTATATCTTTTTCTAAAGGGCAGCTAAAAGTTAAATGGAATATATGATATATGCCATATATATAATACAAAGTCTGGTGAAAAAGTGACACGGTCCTCATCATGGAGGATGTTGGCAAGTGAATTGATAAAGGAAATCACATTCTACTCTATTCACATCTCATAATCAAAGCTAAAATCAATCATGTCATTGACATAATAGCGTACATACATGAATGTTTAGAACTCTAAAATCCCATAGCAAGAGACACCCTCACCGTAGTCTCAGACCAGACCACCCAATTTATTATTTAAACCTATGAGACATTCACTTTAATTGAACATTTTAAAAGAATTTACTGTCTCGTAATTGGTCATCCAAAAACTCATTCGATTTTTTTGCTTGGTTAATTGACCATGGATTCTTCTTAGTATTTCAAATTTTTGTTCAATGCATTCAGATTTCATTATGACTGTATATGGTCACTTCCTTGGCTCATCACTGTGATTTAGTGTAATTAGTTTCACAAAGTAGAGTAACAAAATTAATTTCACTTCACATCAGATGTGATTTCAGTTAAAATAGTTGTTATCAGAAAAGAAAAGAAAAGATTATTGCGACTCCAAACCAATGTTTGATTAGAAGTGAAAAGAAAAGAAAGAAAGAAAAAAAAATCAGTATGGGGTTAAAAAATTTACCCCAAAGTTTACAACAAACAAACTTTCAGGGGAAAGACATGCAAATATTAATCATTTTACTTCAGACTCTATTATTACGAAATTAATTTTATAAAATCAGATTTTCATTTAAAATTATGTTTACCCAAGTACATGCATTAGTGATCTGTTTTATCCTCTCTTGAATGAAATATGACAAACCAACAGTACATTCAAAACAGATAAAACTGAAAGTCCTGACAGTGGATGTAGATGTAAAACAACATTTCCATTCACCCTCTTGATTGAATACAACATAACTGTGGATTAAAAAAAACATTCAATATGACACACTCAAAATTCAACATAGATCATTCAATACAGTATGTCCTGTTTAATAGAAAAAATAAAACAGAACGGAATAATATGCTATACTCTCCTTAGCTAAACTCTTATACTAACATATTAGAATGAAAATATATACATTTTTTTTTTTTACCTAGCCGTGCTCTAATTATAAAACAAACAAAACAACACTAGAGCCAAATTCCAATAAGCTACTTTTCCTCCCACTCTAATATGCCAACTTCTTTTTCTCATTTCTAACATGTCTACTACAAATGGCTGACAACTCACTTGCATAATATTGCTATAACAAAAATTAAATTGAATAACATTTCGAAGAAGATGCACTGCTACTCCTCAACTAAATAACTGAATTCAACATAAAGCAATTCTTCAATCAATTCATTTTCCAGAATCATACAAATTTGAAAAAGAAAGAAAAATCAAATTACCTTGACGGCGAGAAGTCCTAACGCGAACGCACTCCCTTTCTCAACTTCATGCTCAAACGGCAACGGCTTCTGAACGCAATCCGTCACCGGCGGCGCTTGAAGATGCTTAATCAAAGCCGGAATCGCACCTCCTTCCACAATCACATTCACCACTTCCTCTGCAAACAAAATCACCAGTAAATTCACACACACACACACACATGCAATTCAACCGCAATTCAACAAGATCGGAGACATAGATTTACCATTCTTCGCTAGATCGGCTAGCGCATGAGTGGCACGCTTAGCCGCGGCTCGATCGGCTTCATTCCACGTGAAAGTAGACTCGAGAACGGTGACCTGATTAGCAACTTCGACGAGAAGTGCCGCACGTTCGTCGGCGGTAGGCGGTACCGACGAGATCTGACGGTCTTCCGGTAATTCTTCGTCTAACTTACGTTTTTGCCCCTTCCTCTCGGAGAGGCAGTGACCTTGGCGTCTCTGAAACTCCATGAAAGAGAGAGAAGAAGGGTGAAGAAGAGTGTGGTGTTGGTTGGCGCTATGGTTAACAGAAATGGAATGGAGAGAGAAAATCAGATAGAAAATGGCGAGAATTGGAAATGAAGATTTGAATGGATCACAGAACTGGAGGGGTATTTTCGGTAGTTACGATAAAATTGAAACCACCGCCGTTATTACAAAAAAGAGAGGTGGGTTTTAAACAGTCTCAATCTGGATATTGAGAAGGGAAAACCAGTCACTATCTGCACCCCCTATTTTCTTTAATACACCCATTTCATATTTTGATCTTTTTTTTTTCCAAAAGCAAGACCATTTAAAAAAGGGTGAGGGTTCAATTAAGTCAATCACCGGTGGAGCACCTAATTAATTTCCTCACCGATGAAGCACAAAGAAAATACCGTTAGATTCAATCAATGGATCACATTTGTTAGAAATCAAAATGAGAGCATATATACTTCATCACACACAATCTTGTGTCATTTCTTTTCCTCTCCTTCCTCCCTGATATGACCTTTATCACCACCATCCTTCGTTTTGTTTCTTTCTCATCACTCAATTTATGAAGAAATTGTGACGATTCGTTTATAAACTAAAACACTATTTGCAACTCAAATATGACATTAATTTCTTCAACTTATGTTTTTATCCATGTAGTCTACAATCTCTCAAGCACCCTTCTCGTAACTAAAAAAATCAATGGAAGAAATCATAATTCTTAATTGCATGTTTGATCCCTTATGTTTATTTTAGTTTTCAAGTTGGTTTCTTATGTTTTAAAAGTTTCAACTTGTCCCTTACGTTTTAAAAGTTTCAAGTTGGTCCAAAACGTTACTCCTATTGGAATAAGTTAGTCCCTTCAGTTACATAACGGTTAAAGATTCGGGTTGACGATATGGTGATAAAACTTAACTTATTTAGAAAATCAGTTTTAAAATATTATTTTAATTTTTTTGTTTTATTAAACTCAATATCATGTCGCAGAATGGACTAACTTATTCCAATATGAGTAACGTGTTCGACCAATTTGAAACATTTAAAATGTAAAGGACCAACTTGAAATTTTCAAAACATAAGGGACCAAATTGAAAACTAAAATAAACATAAGGGATCAAACATACAATTAAGCCTTTTTATATATACAAAATGTTGCCATGAATATATTTCGGTTCCTTGGCCATTTTTTAATCCAATAATTTGTACACGAACATAATTCCATCCAATAAAATATGTTTTGGTTCTCTTGCAATTTGATTTTTCCTATCTTGTATTTTATTTTTTGGTGGTTAGGTTGGAAGCTTGTGGTACTTAGGGATCTGGTGAGTTTGGTGGCCATTTTTGAGGGCGTAGGTACCAGGCGTCTTCTTAGGATAGGTTCGACCTTAGTTTGAAAAGATGTTGTTTAGATTGTTTGAAAGTCTCAAAGTGATATTATCTTCTCTGGGAAACATGCTTCTTTTGAGCAGTTAATAGAGGGTTATAATTCTCATCTTGGAAGTGCTACCTTGGTAAGAACCCCTGATTATTCCTAACAAAATGCAATAGTTTGTTGAAGAATTCAAACAAGTAAAGTATGTATATTGAATACTTCAATATTATCGGCTCACTTCCTAAAAATACAGCGTTACTAGACTTTCGACGTATGCGACGCACGAATCCTATCGACTGTTATAATGATCGATAAGTTATATTTGACATGTGTCTATGGAAAAACACAAATGTGTTTATTAGATAATTGCTTCCATCATATGCAAATTTGCACATATTAAGAAGTTTAAAATAATAAATTTGTATTTTTTTTAAACAAAATAATAAGTTTGTATTGAAACGTACATTTTATATTAAATATATAATTTTTTAATTAAAAATATATTTTTCAATTTTTTTTTACTTTTAATTGTTTTAACATGTGCAATGTTACACATGTTAGACAAATCCTTAGTAGATATACAATATAGTGATAAAATATGCCTTAATATGTCTTTCAACGATGTATTAATCGTACCAAATTTGTAACGTAGTTGAAAACATCACTATTATTTCTCAAGTAATGATTGACAAATGTAATTTTGATGAGATTATTGCAAACTCTCTTCGAATATAGATCTGATCCAAAGGGGTTAAATTTACAACTAACTTCAAGTAATCATACGTATGATTAGTGTTTCAAGTAACCAAACATATGATTAGTGTAGTAATCAATAAAACATATAGTATTAAAAAATAGCACATTAAAAAGGATTTCGAAAATATTTAAGAATAACAAAAAGGATTTGCAAAACCGGGACTTAGTAGGATACACAACATCCATATGAGAAACAATGTAATAAAGAAATAAAGAAACAACTACATAAGGCTGATACAACAAAGATTAAACAACATACAACATTGGTATTAAATTCAGTGTGATATGTTCTATATATAAATTTCATAGTGTCGATATACTTATCGTTGTTAGGATTGATGCTGATGCTCAATGGTGTTGTCAATATCAATTAAAAGCAATCATACATAAAACTCAAACAAATTTTGTGTCTGACTTACAATCTTAATAGGAATGATTTATCTATAACATTTTTTTCTCTTACAAATGCTACATAACATGAACAAAGGATAGCAAATATGACAAATATTGACTTTACAAAATCAGGTATGTTATCAAATATATCTCTTTTGGATGGTACTATACGTGATAGGTAGGTTATTTAAGCCTCAAGAGATGAATATAAGGTGAATCTGTTGGTTCATATTCCCATAAAACCATATTTGTAAACGCAAAAATCGTAAGAAAGACACCAAAAAGCAATTGCCAAATCTCAACTCATATGAAAACGAAAATGCAGATAAAGAAAACATCTTTTGAGGAAAAAAAACCTCTTTGGCATTGAATGGGGAATTTTGTGACATTTATGGCAGATTGGTTGTCCATCATGGCTACTCTTATGTAAAGAGTGATATCTTTGCTGTTATGGCAAAACAAATCTCAGTGTGTGTATATATAGTACTTGAAATAAGTCAATTGTTCATTAAGCTCTTTCCTTTCGTGTTCCTCAGAGGCATTCATCACTAATAATGATACTTAATGTGCATGTCTATTTCCAATGCTAATTAATTGTTTTGTTATATAAAATCCAAAAACGGTTCGAATGCCATTAGTACACATTTATATCGAGTTTGTATATTCCAATGGACAATTAAAACACACATTCATTTGCATTAAAAGGATTTGAGAATAGAAGGGAGTGAAATCGTAATTCAAAATTGTTTTAATGTTATCACAATTGCTTTTAAATGAGAAAGTCAAAGGATATTATGAATGATGATAGGAGTGAATTTTTGAATTTCAAATGAATGAATGATGATTAAAATAAGAGTTTATGAGCATTTAATTTCTTTTAAATGAGAAGGTCAAACAGATGAATGATTTGACTTTGTTTGTTGGTGCTGAACTGCCATTCCAATTTGAAATGAATTGCCTTAAACGATTTAATGAATCGCAAACAATTTGAAATGAAATGAATTTATTGCGTGTTAAAGGGATGATGAAGTCAAAGGTGTGAATTAAATGCAATAGAATAAATTCAGATCGACTAATTAGAAAATGCTCTCAAATTTGAAATGAATTTCCTTAAATTATTTAATGAATGACAAACAATTTGAAATGAAATGAATTTATTGCGTGTTAAAAGGGTGAGGATGTAAAACCTGTGAATTAAATGCATTAGAATGAGAGGGAAATTGTTAGGTTAGATTTAGGGTTAGGGTTAGCTTGACCAAACAAGCTTTAGTAAGTAAGATTTGGGTTGATTTGAAAAACCCTAATTTCCTTTTTGTATAAATTTGTTAAAACGACTTTGTTATTTTTTAATGAATCAAAAATGGATATTTAAGTCTGCCAGTTTTGTAGCTCCAACTTGTAACTGGAGCTAGGGCATTATAGTGGGGGAACATCATTCTGGTTTTATTAGGTTGGGTCTGAAGCTGCAATTTTTAGCTTGTTCGATCCAAGTTGAGAGTTCATCGATGAGACTTGAGTGAAAACCCAATTCTTGTTGATCATAGACAAAAGGGCGTTGTGTGAGGCTGCCTCAACAGAATAGTGGAGGAATTCTAGACCTCGCCACTTCTGGCCAATATGCTTAGTGAACCTAGCCATTTGAATCACACGTTTTTATTTTGTAAGCAGACAAAATGTCATATCATCATTAAACTCACAGAGACAAGTGAAGAGGCTCGGGTTTAAACTCCGATCACAACGTTCGACCTTAAAATTTTAAAATATATATCAAGTGAGTTAGAATTTGTGGACGAATCATATATTTTTAATCAACCGTAAAAATAAAAAGCATATTTAAGCCTATGCTATTTGTAAGAGTTTTCTTATAAATTAATATATAACGAAATGAAACTATAAGGTGAACTAGAGTGTGATTGAACATACTATATAAAACTTTAGTTTTGTATACTCCTTATGTTATGTATCTATTAATTTATATTTCTTGCACCGATATCCAAATTGCTAAAAAAAATCATACAAACATTCCTTAAAAAAATAATACAAACATGAGGATTTTTTGTTGCACAAAGAGTGGGATTTAACATCAAATATATAGACACTTATATTTAGACACCTAAATTTTTATAACTCAATAAACATTTCATTTTCTCCCTTAAAAAAAAATAAAAATTTCATTTCTCTTTTGTTCTCTGTTTCTTATCATATATCAACAATCATACTACTCTCTCATATTTCTTTTCAAGATATATATACACGGGTTAAATATGTTTTTGTCCTTATAAAGATACCAACTTTTCGATTTAATCTCTATAAAATTTTCCTTCAACTTTTTGTCCCTATAAAATTTTTCAATAACTACTTTTGGTCCATATTTTTAAGTTAAATTTTGTATTTTTTAATGAAATTGTGCAGAAATGTGTAAAATATTGTAAAAAAATTAGAATTTTTTAACAAAACACAAATTAAATATGAACTTTTAACCATAACAAATATAAATATTCATATTAAATTCATGTTTTGTTAAAAGTTTCTATTTTTTTTGAGAGATTCTCATAATATTATGAATTTTTCTGCAAAATTTTATTCAAAAATATGAATTCTTCATTTGCGTTTACTTTAAAGGAGAGACCAAAAAAGAAGATGGAAAATATTTTAAGGACTAAAAGCTGAAAAATATTATTTTAAAGAAATTAAAACGAAAAGTTAACATATTTATAAGGATCAAAAATATATATAACCATATATATA
>Ga0228710_1008652_pt1 | contig 14500 bp, 8 predicted proteins | sample MedpolnodulmetaG_FD_177995 | JGI IMG/M metagenome (GOLD analysis project Ga0228710, IMG submission 177995) | Root nodule microbial communities from Medicago polymorpha collected in Santa Monica, California, United States - pink nodules | ecosystem: Host-associated > Plants > Roots > Nodule...
AAGCCATAAATGATAGTAATTGGAATTTAATTTTTAAAACTGAAATAATGATAGTAATTGGTATTTAATTTTTAAAACTGAAATAATTATGTTTATTATCATATTCATATGTTTATGATTTAAATTGCCACATGTCACTTTTCTTATGCATTTCATTTTGTCATGACATGTGTATTGTTTCACTTCACCATTCTAAAATGTATGTATAGAAGATAATGTTTGAATTTTTCAAAATATACTTTGCCAACGTAAGATCACTTTGACAGCCATTAAAGTGTTTAATAGTGCAAGTTCTAGGATGGGATGGAAGGCATTGTGGAACAAATCTTGGTTCCACCCAAGTTTTCCCTATTTTATTTTGATAGTACATGTGACAACCTTATATTAAAAGGTGAATTTAATGTTTTATTTCATATATACATCAAAGTGTTATTTGCTAAATTTCGGAGGATTATTTAATGTACCAGAATGTCAACCAAAAATTTACATAACCAAAGGGGAGTTTCTAATTTTTTTTTTAATAAACATTGCCTTAACTACTAAGAAAGCATTGACTTCCAAAAAAATATATATATTCAGAATTCATTGATGCGTTTTATTTGTGCAACCTTAATTGTTGTTTTTAATTTTACATTATTCAATACCAAAAAAATTCATACGTATTGCGATTGTTTTAAAAAAACTTCATAAATCCTTCAAAAAAAAGCTTCATAATAAAATATTAATATTACATTATACATATTACATGATCGAAAAAAAATAATATGTTTTGAGTTGTTTTAATCGACGAAAAAATTTATACATAATAAAAATTCAAATTTTCATTTTATTGATCAATTAATCTATCTTTTTTGAGGTCATTTTATTTTATTCTTAATACTTATGCAAATGTGATAGTACACTTTTTTTTAGTAGCATGTGATAGCACACTTGCCACTTTACATACTTACATTAATTTCTAAACGAATATTGAAATTTTGTCCACTCCCTGATCCACTAAATAAATAATTATTTCAAGTGGTTCATAACATTTGAAATTCAAAATATTCATTTATCATTCTTAATTGTTTTTTTTTATGATACACAAAAGCAAACATATGTTAAAAGGAAATAATTAATTGCAACAAATCATGTATTCAATGTAAATATTGATATCATTAAACTTTTTTTAGTCAAACAAATTCTATCGTGTGTCATCCTTTAATTTGGAAGCCAGTGTGATTATCACATGTGTCACATATTAAATTGTAGGCCAATCATAATCTTACATGCGTCACATTTTCATCATCGTATCATTGATGTGGTTTGATTTATTTTTTGCTATAAATATATCTTCTAACTTTCAATATTTTCACACCATTTTGATATTCATTCTAAAATTTTAAAATTCTTCTCAAAGTTCCTCTTTTCGTTTATTCAAATAGTGTTCATGTATTTGTTATTTTGTATTTCTTGCTTTGCTTTTGGTATTTATTTGATTTGATGACATATAATAGATGGTGCAACTTTGACATGTCCTTTTTGAAAGAAAAAAAAAAAAGATCTTGACTCCAAAAATGAGAAAGATGGATTTTGACTCTACCAATACCTCTAATATAGAAAGAAAAAAACAAAGTTATGCATCTCATCAATCTAAAAGTTTTGATTCTCACCTTTGATTGATACTTTTTCAGAGTTTCATAGGAGAGCATGAGTTTGTATTCTGATGACTTCGTTTGTTTTTCATGAGCTATTCAAAATGGATCATGACTTATTTGTAAATTAATACATGATTTTTTTCCCTCTATATAGACAATTTGTTCTTTATCATTTTCATCGTTCTCCCATAAAAATGTATTGTGTGTTTTTATTTGTATCGTAGTAGATTATGAGGTTGATTTATTTTATTTTTTATATGTCTCATTGCTAAGTCTACCTTTTTAGGGTTTCAATGAAAACATGTGGCTTCAAATTCTGAAAATATATTCAATTTCTCATATCAATCCACTATATATTGTATATCTCTATGTAAGTTGTCCAAATACGCAAGTTCATCCTATGATACTTAAGTTCTAACGACTTATCACATAGATCTAATCACCTAATTAACTTGAAGAATGTTTATGTACCAATAGAAAAATTGAGAATGTTTATTTGATAAGTCTATTGCGGGCGTTTTTTCATCCAAACTTTTTGTACCGACCAATTCTATATTCCATTAGGGGGATGTTTTTGTTCCTTTCTTTCATGAGAAGAGAGAGTAAATTAGAAAAATAAAAAAAGATGAAAAAATGAATTTGAACATGAGAGAAATTATAAGGAAAAAACAAGGAGAGTGTGTTATATCCACGAGAGTATAGAGAATAGACTGAGTTGCTGATAATATTATGGATTTGTTGAAGGAGTTGGAGATTACTAGGTAATTATGTTGCCAAAATATTAGACTTATTCAAAAAATGTCATATCAATTTAAAATGTCAAATAAACATGTATTTTAACTCAACATAACACATTTATATGTTTATATTAATGTAAGATCCCACAAAATACCCAAGGTGAAAGATTGAAAATAACATAGCTTGAATAAGAAATTGCATGAAAGTGAATGACATCCAAAACCTAAAATTTATGATGAAAAATTAAATAAATGACACCCCCAAACTAACAAAACAGATCATCATGATGTTGTAACTTATGTGGGAACCTACATTGAATTGCATCGTCACATTAGACTAAGAGTAACCACACAAGTGAGATTGACATCACATCTTCATACAAAGTCTTAAACCATTAGATATATTGGTCATCTCATTTATATCTTGCTCAACATCTACTCTTGCATACAATGTGAACTTTTAACTCACATTTAACACATTGGTATCTTTCTATCAAGTGTCAGGCTCTCTGTGTCTATGGTCCACAATAAGAACCGCTTCTTCTCTTCCACAATGTTGAATCGGGATATGATAATACCGTTGAGTCTTATGATGGAGAAAACATTGGTGAGATAGCCACATTAGGTCAGATGCACAAAATGAAGAAAAAAATTTGAATTGGCGGCGGTTTCAAAGAGAGATGTTTGTTTTTTTCTTCCATGAGAAGAGATAAAATAAAATAGAAAAGGAAAAGGAAAAAAAAATGAAAAATGAGTGGGTGTTTTATCCTTAATAATATAGAAAATATAATCAATTTTCTTAAAAAATATAAATATAATCAATTGCTTTAATTTTATGGATATGTCGAAGGAGTCGAAAATTACAGGGTGTTATGCTACCAAAATATTAGACTTGTTAAAAAATGTCACATTAATTAAAAATTACTAATAAAAAATATAACATTAATTTAAAATGTCGAATAAACATGTATTTTGTCAACTAATCATACACATATACATTTTTCCATTGAAAGATCCTACAAAATATCAAAAGTGAATGAGTTTGAAATAATAGAGGTTGAAAAAAATTGCATGAAAGTGAATAATATTCAAAAACTAAAATTTAAGATAAAAAAATTAAACAAATGACAACCAAACACTAATTGAATAAATCATCATGATGTCCGGATTTCCGTGAGAGCCTACATCGGGGTGTATTATCACATTAGGCTAAGGGCAACCACACAAGTGAGATTCACCGCACATCTTCTTTCAAAGTCTTAAGGCATTATGTATATGAGTCATCTCACTTATATGATGCTCACATTAACTCTTTCATACAATATGTAGTATTTTAACTCACACTTGACACGTTAACATTTCTCCATTAAGTGTCAGGATCTTTGTGTCCGTGATCCATCACCAAGAACCACTCCATCTCCCCCACAATATAGAACTGAGATGTGATACCACCGTTGGAATTTCAGAGAGAGCCTACACTGGTGTAAATCAACAATTTGGAGAAAGAGCAAGCACAAAAGTGAGAATGATGCCACCACATCTTCATCCAAAATTTCAAGGCTTAAATATATGATTTTTGTTAACTGACGCTTGATACATCACAACATTCTAGCCCGTGCTTGACACAGGTGTCCATACTAATTATAATAAATATATGTATGTATGCATGGTATGAGTGTTATGTTTGTGTCGAAGTATGTGTTTCATAAATAAACCGTCAGTTACTTGGCTAACTCGCGTAGGCTTTTTTAAACGTGAGACTGATTATAGATAATTACATATGACTCTTCAATCTTTGTATTTTTCACATTTTCTGGTTGAGGGGTTGTGTCTTGAGCTTCCTTATCTTTTATTTTAAATTAACTTGGTTAATTTAAATATAAAAGCACACCACCCAAGTTAAATAATCGCGGCTTAATTTGAGCCGAAACCATTTTTTGCATTAAAACAGTTACGTGACCTATAAACCAATTACGTGACCTAAATAGTAGTTGAGGAGGATTCGGCTATACTGGGTTTGGCTAACTTTATTTTTTTGAAAGAAAGAAGAAAAGGGTTTGGCTAACTTTATTTTTTTGAAAGAAAGAAGAAAAGGGTTTGGCTAACTTGTTTCTGCTTATTTTTATTTTATTTTTTTGTCAAAAAAAAAACTTAGAATAATTTTTTTGTTTCTCTAAACAGTTGGTATATGGACACTAATCGTCTAAAGCGCATAAAAACCTATAATAATATAGAATTGAATGAAAGTATACTTTTTTCTATGATATTTCATATAAGGAAGCAATCATATGGAGCACTTCCACACATAATTGATGAAAGAAGCTTATTGATTGCCTAATTTGGTCATAAGAGTTAAGAGGAGAGCTTTTTCCACGTGCCATATCTTAAGGTTTTATTAGTTCATATAATTGGAGGGGCCTGAGGGAGGTACCAACCAAGCAAGTTACGATGGTTCATAGTACATGATTCTAAGGTGAAATGCAATTTAGTGCTATAATTAACAATTAATTTAACAAGCTTAAAAAAGCAAAACTTTTTTTTTACACACCAGTACAAAAATGAGGCACAAAGTGGAAAAAATGTACTTTAATGAGTGGTTGAAAAAAAAAGAGAGATCAAGGTGACTTAAATTATATACTCATGCTTATTCAAAAGCATTGTTATTTTTAGGATCTGGATCCATTATTCATTCAATGGAAGCTATTGTTGGATATTTTCCAGATAAAAGTCAAAATATGGTTATTATGGGCGGTTTAACAAAACATGCCCCAATTACAAAAACCGCTTTTTTAATAGATACACTTTCTCTTTGTGGTATTCCACCTTTTGCTTGTTTTTGGTCCAAGGATGAGATTCTAAATGATAGTTGGTTGTATTCACCAATTTTCGCAATAATAGTTTGTTCCACAGCAGGATTAACTACATTTTATATGTTTCGAATCTATTTACTTGTTTTTGAAGGATATTTAAACATTCATTTTCAAAATTTCAATGGACGGTTAGTTCAGTCAAAAAATAGTTAAGAGTTTGGTGGGATTACATATTAATTTTATGAGTGGTGATTGTTTAGCTAAGCAAAGTAACTATACAAAGTGTGTTCATGTGTTGTAGAGCAAAGATTTGAGGCATGGAAAAACTACCCAAGTGCAACATGAAAATTCGATGCATTTAGTGGGGAGGAAGAAATATCAACAAAAAGTATAGCTTCAAGACTATTTGAAAATGATATATTATTAACTCATTATAAGGAGAATTCCGCTATTTTCTCAACACGTTTTGCTAATTCTCAACTAAATTTCTAAAATTACTCCCGCGTGAGTTAACTCACGTTAGTGTTAATTCTGCGTGAGTTAACTCACGCTGCGTGTTGTTTTAAAGGTTAGACAGAACCTCATTTCCTAATTTTCCATTAAAATCTCCAAAATCTTTCTCAAATCATCCAAATCTAAAATTCCTTCAAGTTCAAATCAAACAACACTCCAATAATAAGTAAGTTTTCATAATCAAACACCATTAACCTTTTTATGTTTATATGTTAGATTTTTCCTCTTAAATTAGTTTTTTTTTAGTTTTAGGGTTTGTTTAAATTTTGATTTTTTTGGCAAGAAATGATACAATGTTACATGTAAATGACTTATATTGCTTAATTGTTTAGTTGTTTGCATGTTTATGTTATAGTTATGAGTTTTAGGGTTTATGTATAATTTGCACTCCAAGTGTTTTATGAAATGTTTGAATGAGTTTTTCATTGATTGTTTAATTTTTTATTGTGTAGATTTAAAACAATGATCGATTTGATCAATGTTTGCATACACTTCAACGGAGGAAATCCTCAGATGTTCAAGGTTCGGTACAATAATGTCACGTTAAAAGGTCTCAAGGATCAACTAGATGGAATCAACCAAGGACTCAACCTTGGAGACACAAGGAGGGTGGAATACATTCGGTATGGATGTCCAATGTTGGACGATGGGAGAATAACGTTCAGTCGGCTAGAATTAACGAACGACGATGATGTGAGGAGCTTGTTCTCGATTTTTTGGCAGCACAACATGTTCCCATGGATCAATATGTTTGTCATGTTGCTGAAATCGCCTGGAGATATTCTCAATAGTTTGATTCCGCCAGAAGATTATGATTATGTAGTGTCTTTATTTTGTTGGAATTTAAGTTTAATTCTTGTTAGTTTGTTGAAGATGTTGGTATCGATGTGTCGTATACTTATGATAGAGATTTGCAGATTCGTTAAAAAGTCAAAGAATGAAGAGAACACAACATGTATTCCAGCAAATCAACTTTATAGGTTTTCACATCGAATTCCTTCGTATATGATGAGTGTCATGGAAGGGAATGCACCTCTAAGAGGTTCGTTTGAGTTGAATCGTGCTCCTCTGTCAATTGAAACTTGTCAGTTGGCAGGGCGGTAAGATTAAATTCAAAGCAACCTCTTGGAATGCATTCTTTTATACGCATTTTATTGCGTGACCACATTTTTCAGTTTCTAAATAGTTGTTGTGCAAGTAAAAAAATGTGGTCACACAAATCATATACTTAGTTAACTGAAATTTTTCAGAATGGTAAAAAAAGATGTAGACATTAAGGATCTCTACTTATTATTGCTCATACAAATATACCCAAGTCATTCCAAAACTAAAATTAGAACCTACCAATAAATTATTCTTCTTTTCTTTTTAAAAGTTGTATATGTACAGGTTACAACACATACATGATACATTGCATTCATAGAGTAAGAATATATCCTTTTTTTTATATATATATATATATAAAGGAGAGGTTAATCTTACATGATTATGCAAATTGATATTTGGACAGGCAATCAATTGTAGTTGATAATGAATTGTGTAATCTTTTAGCGCAGTTCTTAACATGCTTTAAAGTCCCAACCCATCATCAAGGCAACTTAAGTTGGATAATTTCTTTGAAATTTAAGGTTGAAAAGGGCACAAATGAAAATTTCAAGTGGCCGAAACCGCTCAATTGAGTCTAAGTGGTTCATAATTGCATAATTAAGAAATTATAGGGTCAAAAATATAATTAAGTCTTGCAATCTTAATAGGGTTCGAGTTTTTTTTTTTTTGAGAGATGATAGAGTTCAAGTTTTTTAACATCATTTAGACAAATTTTATAAAATAAAAAAAAAAAGAGTAAACAACGTTTCGACAAATTCATATTAAGTTTTTAACAATTGTGATAGTAAGTTTTCAAGCATTCACACCGGTCATTGGTCAAAGTACCTAAGTAGTTTATAATTGCACAATTGAGAAACTATAGAGTCAAAAATGCAATTAAGGGTGTGTTTGTTTTAGATTTAAAAAAATAGATTTTGTATTAAAAATATCAGGAGATTTTTCAAGAGATCATAAAAAATAAATTGAAGCTATTTCGTTTGTTTACTACTCATAAAAAATCACTTTTAAAAAAGAATGAGTTTTAACTTCTACGTGTGTTGCCTCGTTGTTTTTGAAAAGAATAAATTTAAAAAAAAAATTATTTTTCTAAAAATTCTAAACAAACACTTAAAAATGACAAAAAAAAATTGAAAAATTCTAAAGCAATTGAGGTCTAAGCCTTACAATCTTGATAAAGTTTTTTAAACATCGCTTAGACAATTTTTATAGAAAAAGATAGCACGTTTCGACAATTTTGTATTTAACAATTGTTATAGCATTTACGCAATTTACTATCGAATAGTTTTTTCTTTATTTGTATTCTGCCACCTCTCCAGTTTTTAATCTAACGGCAAAGAGAGAGTAAACGTGGGTGAGAAAACCTCTGCAAGCAACTTGTTCCCTGTCACTGTTTTTTCCTCCAAAAAGAACCCAAACATCTTCAAACTCTGTCTGGATTCACCGTTGATCTCTATTTCCATCGCAAATCAACCCATTTGAGGTGAGTACTGTTGATTTTGATGTTTACACTTTCAATTTCCTTCATATTTAATGTTTGTAACACTAAGAACATGCTTGAAATCAGATGACTACTTTCTCATGCTTTCTTCTTTTATAGTATGAATGAATGATTTATGCTTAAGGATCGTCTTTCATTTTTGTTTATTGATGTCATAAGGTACATATGTTAATTAATGCATTAACTCAGTCAAATTTCACTGTGTATAAAAATAAGAATAAGAATTCTTTGTTAGGAAATGATATGTAATGTATTTGATTTCTCCCTCTACATTGTTCTAATCTTTACCATTTTTGTTTATTCTTGCTTCTATCTCTATTGCGTTCGTGTTCCATGTTTCCTCTAACAGTTGCTTATTTTGTATGTAACTTCAGAACAGAAATGAACCACGCAACCATTTCCACCAGGACTACACCATTACTTCCCACTCTACCCTTCGAACTGCTGGAATGTATACTGTATAAACTTCCTGTGAAGCTACTGCTTCAACTTCGATGTATATGCAAGCAGTGGAAATCTCGGATCTCGAGTACTGAATTCACCGTGAATTACCTTTGCATGGCTAAGGCTTCCAAGAATCACCATCATCTCATGGGGGTGTGCCATGCGACCAATATGGGGAATCGCACTCGCGACGGCCTCCTTTATTATAATCCATGTTTCTGGTATTCCCCTATTCCTTCTATTTTAAGCATGCTGTCGATCTCACACACCTTAATCAGCATCCCTGATATTTTGAATGTCAATCCTGTTTTGCGTGTTTCCTCTTACGATGGCATCCTCTGCTTCACCGTTAATGACCATTTCCCTCTTTTGTGGAACCCTTCCATTAGAAGATTCCGCTTGTTCTCCCCTGCGGAAAGTAAGCATCGCCCTATGAAAATTCATGGAAAAAGAGAAAAAAGAGTTCAAAATTCCTTCTATACCTTCGGATATCATGACCTTAGCTATAAGATTGTTGCTGTTTCTTCTTTCTTTTCTTCCCACACTAATAAAGTTAGTATTTTTACTTTGGATACGGATTCTTGGAGGAGGATCGATGACTTTCCATGTCTTGGCAAAGTTTCTGAACCGGGACTATATCTGAGTGGGACCGTTAATTGGTTGGTATCCAATTTCATTGTTTCTCTTGATTTGGCGTCTGAGACATACAACCAGCTTTTGCTTCCTCCTACTACTGGAGAGGGTCGTGTGACCTTGGGGGTTTTGAGAGACAGCTTGTGCTTATGTGCAAGTAATAATGATATGCATGTGGTGGATGTGTGGATGATGAGTGAATTCGGAAATAATGACTCATGGAATATATTGTACAGTGTTCCTTACATGGGAGGAGATGAGGTTCCCAATGCCAAGGCTTTATATATCACAGAGGATGAAAAATTGCTAATGTATTATCGTCATTCAATGCCAAAGAAGTTGGGTCTCTATGATTCAAAAAATGGTACTTCTCACATGTTCGAGCTTCAAAACAGTAGTTTTATGGATCCAATAGTCTACCTTGAGAGCTTCATATCACCTTGAGCTACACAAAGTAAGTATGCTAACATGACTCTTCCTCATATTCTTTTACATGTATTAAGAAGGTCTGATTAATCTCTCATTCTGTGTTTTTAAGGCTTTGTCCATAAACACATGATTGTCGGTGTGTGCTTGTATTCTTTTATAAAGATTTGAATCTCATATATATTTGTTTCAAGTTGTTAATTGGAAATTTCTGCTAAGCACTACCATTTGGTCATTTTTATAGGTTAGACTCTTCAATGTTGGATCTTTGTCTTGCATTCATCATCCTATCGGAGCATGAAAGAAGGGCAATGTATTCTTTAGAAAACAAGATGATGACTTAGCTTGTTTTGACTTGACAACCAGGGCGATTGAGATAGGTGTTAAAGTAAGAACAATATTCCTGCCAAATGGTAATTTACAAGAAAAACCTTCTGTCGTTTGGAGTTATTGACAATTAGTTTCTTTTATAGTCTTTGCGTGGAGTTTTCACCCTCAAGATTTACTAGTCTTGTTCTTGGGATTTAATATTTGATTGTGATTTATGAGTCTAGTTCTTAGGTTTATGGAAGTGATGATTTTAATATTGGTGTTTTTTATGTGAAATTTGGTCTCAACAATTGATATGTGGCTGGCAATTTTATTTAGTTGATTGTGGTAAGGGTTTATGGTTAATACTTGTTTCTGGAACTTGGATTAATAAGAGTGTATGTTTCTTTATGATTTATGAAGCTTTCAAATTTTTAATTGTGTCTTCATGCTACACCATCTTTCCTTAAAAGTGGCTTCCATATAGTTGTTTGTCTATATGAACATCCACAACCGTTCGCCATCTCCTTATTATTCATTTGTTTTTACTTGTTCTTTTAATTGTCTATATTTCCTCATTTTTGGCTCTGTTAATGGTTGAGTGGTTGTGTGATGATGTGGTCATATTGAAGGATGTTTCTGGACAAAACTTTCAAAATTAGAGAAGAATTATAGCAGCTTAATTACTTGTTGTAGGGTAAAGAACGTCAATAGTTTTTTGCATAATAAGAAATAAGATAATCTGCTTCTAACAAGGAGAGTTTGTTTACAATAATATTATAATGTGTAAGATACTTCCATAGAGAAAAGCAAAGCAGCCTCATTGGGTCGCCTTTGAAGCCATAGTAACCGTACCTGGAGGTAACAACCAGGACAAAGGAATACCAATATTCTTGTCAAATAACACATTCATGGTATTTGTTGTGTCAGATGCATTAGCCTTGTTTGCATCAATGGCTTCTCTTCTGATGTTTTTAGCGATTCTAAATGCATTCTTCGTTGAAGAAGATTTTGATATGGCATTACCTTAGAGATTAATATTAGGTTTGGCTTTTTTGTTCTTTGCAATAGTGAATATAATGGTAGCATTTGGTGCAGCTCTGTCTATCCTGCTGAAGGAGAGAAGAGTTAAGTAACCACCAATTCCTATTGATCTTTTGGCATGTGTTCCAGTTTATCTATTACGCCTCGTTGCATTGTTCAACTAATTTATATGTTAGCTTTTGGGAGGGGTATGGATACATAAATTTTCTTCAAAATTCCCTAGCAGTAGTAGTCTACAACCAAATTAATGAAAAGTAAAAAAAAAAAATTCTGCAACTCATTGTCTCGTGGTCTAATTTCCAAAGCTACATACCATAAAAACAGACAAAGTTTAGCAACTACAAACTGAAAGAAGAAGAAAAAGATGGAACTCTCAAGCTAAGAAATTGATAAGCGAAGAAAAGATAAAAATTGGGAAAAACTATTACCTGCATATTGCCTCTCGTTTCTTCGTTCCTCAAACCCTACTCGACTCGCGTCTTGCTCCAATGTTAATGTCTCAACTCTCACGTCACGATTACTCCACCGCTCCCTCTTTTATAAACTAAGTAACTATCATCATATCCGTGGAAATTTAATTTATTCATCAAATTTTAATATCAAAATATTTTAAATTAGATTCAAAATTTATTTTAAAAAAAAACATCTCACATAAAATTAGCGTTTTAAGGTACACGTTATTTATTTATTTATTTATGGGTTAATTAAATTTTTAGTCTCAATAAATATTTACAGTTTTGTTTTTAGTCTCTACAAAATAAAATCACCCTTTTTAGGCTTAGTTAATTTGGCTTTCAAGTCAAATTCAGTGGTTCTTTGGTGTCTCAGAAACAGATGGCAAAACTGTTTATTTAGACTTAGAAATATGAGAGATTTGTGGTGTCACACATGTATAGGGAAGGGAATGCTTGGGCTGATAGCCTTGCAAACTTGGGTCTCTCTTTCACTTCTTTTGATTTATTTTGGTTAGATACTATCGCTGATTTTATTAGGGGAGAGTACATTAGGAATAGGTTGGGTATGCCCAATTTCAGGTTTAACACCTTTTGAAAAGTTTTTGGTTTGGTCCCCCTTTCTTTCTTGTACTCTTTTTGCTTTATACATTGAATTGATGTTCTTTGGATCTGTTTAAAAAAAAAAAATCACACTTTTTAGTCCTTATAAAATTTACCATCAACATTTTTAGTCCCTATAAATTTTTCCATCAACACTTTTACTCTCTATGAAAAATTTCCATCAACAGTTTTGGTCCCTAAAATGCTTAAAGAAAATGTCACAGGGACTAACAAGTGTGATTTTATTTTGTAGGGACTAAAAACGAAACTGTGAATATTTATAAGGACTAAAAACTTAATTATCTCTTTATTTATTTATATTTTTTAATAATAAACATTCAATCTCTTCAATCTAGTATTTCACATAAAAATTTTAAATGAGACTCGTTAACTATCTATCAATAATTTTATATCATTGCATTTTAATATTAAAAAAAGTGAGATCCACTTAAAATTGAAATGCTTAAGCGAGACTTTTGTCTCATTAAGTACTCAAAATATATTTTTTCCAATAGGAGTACCTCATAGACACCAAGTTTTAAATGGTGAGATCGCCAATGAAAATGGTCTAAGTCATGATAAATTTACCATAAATTATAAAGTTATTTGTATAGTTTTGTAAGGTTTAAATGTAAGATTTATGCTCTTCCTCTAGCACAAAACACTCGCGCCCTGCAGCCATGCCCAAAATGCTCATGCACTAGTTAACTAGCGCAAGTTAAGTTACGTGACGTGAGTTAACTGGCGCATAGTGGCTACTTTTTTTAAATTTATTTACTATTTTCAAATTATTTTATTTACTTTATTCTAAATTATTTATTTTCTAAATTATTTGTTCACTTTATTCTAAATTATTTATTTGCTAAATTCTAATTTATTTATGCACTTAAAATAAATTCGAAATTAGAAAATAAATTTTAATTTATTTATGCACTTAAAATAAATTTGAAATTAGAAATAAATTCGATTTTATTCTAATTCAATATTTATTCTAATTTATTTATTCATTAAATACAAAATTAGAAAATAAATTTGATTTTATTTATTCAATATTTATTTCTTCAACACATAATCATAAACATAAAATAAATGCAAATATAAATACAAATAAAAAACAAAATTAATAAATATAACTCTCGTTTTATTAATATCATTCAAACATTACAATAATTAATACATATATTTTATTTGAATTCACTAATCTACTTATTATCTGTTTACCCTCTTGGGGTAAAAAGTTATTTTTACCCTCTTGGGTATATAGCAATAGCTCTGGGGGGAAATAGTGATCAATCCTGTTGGAGAAAAAGACAACAAGATTCCTTGAGGTAAATTTAAATTTGGTTCTTTTTATACCCCATGACGATTCCTTTTACCCATGGTAAAAAGATTTTGGAAGTAAAAGGAAGCAAACCTAATTTTACCTCAAGGGATGATGTCTTTTTCCCCAACCTGACTGACCATTATTTCCCCCAAGAGCTATTACTATATACCTAAAGGGGTAAAAAGAGTCTAGAAACTATAGAAGACAAAAAGAAGAGAAAGAGGGGGAGATAGTGGGAGGAGATAATGTAAGATGGTGTGAGGAAATGAGGAAGTTTGTGAGGGTATTTATAGGTAGAAATGATAACCTAGTTTGTATGTACCATAAATGTGGTAAAAAAAAACGTGTAAAAGTAGTTAAAAACGTGTAAATTGAATGTTGAAAACCTGACCAAAGTGAAAAAAAATGTTTGTTCTTCAGTTCTGACCACCGGCCAACTTGCATGAGTTAACTCGTGCAAAGGCTCAGTGGTGCGTGACTTAAGTCACGTAAAGCTTATAAGGTGCGTGAGTTAAGTCACGTTGCGTGACTTAACTCACGCAGAGGTATATTTGGAAATCATGTTGGGCGCGAGCAAAATGTGTTGAGGGAAGAGCAGAAATCTAAATGTAATTGGTCCTTGCATTTTTACCACTTTTTTTACAATAGCCCGTGTAGTTTTTTTTGGTTTGGCATTAGTCTTTGCACCTTGTAAAAAAATTGCATTTGCTCCTTATGTTAAGTCCATATTAAAAACCAAAAACTAACGATGTGCTATGTGGATCAATTATTACATGCCACATGGCACAATAAAGTCAAAATTTTCATAATTAATTTGTGGGTTAAATATGTTTTTGGTCCATATAAAATTGGGAACTTTTAAGTTTAGTCCTTACTTAATTTTAATAGATTTTTTAGTCCTTACAAAAAAAATTACTTCTAATTTTAGCCCCTGTTTTTTTTTTTTTAAGGTAAAGAGCATCA
>Ga0228710_1008653_pt1 | contig 14499 bp, 7 predicted proteins | sample MedpolnodulmetaG_FD_177995 | JGI IMG/M metagenome (GOLD analysis project Ga0228710, IMG submission 177995) | Root nodule microbial communities from Medicago polymorpha collected in Santa Monica, California, United States - pink nodules | ecosystem: Host-associated > Plants > Roots > Nodule...
AAAGAACTCCCAAATATGGGTCATTGCCATTATTAGTAAAATTGTGAATTTAATAATATATTAAAAAAGGAAAAGAGTGGAATTTTTTTAAAAAACGTATTATATTTATTGAAATTTGCTACAAATTGTGTGGTTTCACCTTTGACCCATTTTCTTTTGGAGGTTCATATTACATGGACATATTTTTTATACTTCCTTTAGTAATAATAATAATAATATAGTGGTAGTAATAATAACAACAACAATAAAAATAAAAGTCATAAAACATGATAATGATAAACAATATTTTATATGAATTATAACTAATTCAATAAAGAATAATATTTTGGGAAATACATATGAAATTTATTAATGATTAATAAATTATTAATTAAAATATTTCTTAAGAATATATATAAAATACAAATAAAATTTTCAAAACAACAATTAAAAAAACTATTTGGAAATTTTATAATTGGAAAAATTTATTATATTAGAAAATTAAATATAAAGATATAAATGGTTAAAATCTTAATTTGAAAAAATACCAAAAATCATTATATTGGTCAAAAATATTATTTTTTAAATATGATATCATATTTAATGTCAAATAAATAAATTCAAATCATTAACCAAAGAAATTAAAGTTTCTCTTATAATAAATAACTAACTAATATGATTTTTTTTGAAGGAAGAAATTCATTGCATTTCATTAGCTAAAATGTGCCAAATACATGAAGGTGTATCATCTATAACATGGAAGCTAGGATTTAATGGGGCTGCCTGAGCTAATTCGAGAGCGACCTAAAAAGAATAAAGTTATTATATATATATATATATATATATATATATATATACATATATATATATATATATACATATATATATATAAAATGTTTAATAAAAAAATAAGTATTTAGGTACCCAAAATATATGAGTATATATATTAATGTTGTTATCCACCTAGAGATACAAGTACATAGTTCTCGTGAACGTAACTTAGTTGGTAAGGAAATTACATTATATATGTAGGAATCAGTGTTCGAATCCCGAACATTTTACTTATTTACATTGAATTCTAGTCATTAGGCTACTTGACAACAACAAAAAAACGAAGACATATAATATCCTTACAAGGGAAATGCCTCCTTCCACGAAAACAAAATCTAAGAAAACTAAGAATAAGTCTGGCATTGCCATACTGCATTTGCACTGTTTCATGGAATTTGTAGGATAGAGCATTGCTAATACCTAAATGACACTTAGATATTTTAAAAGGAGGACACAAAGATATTATTTCACTTAATTCATTATGTTTTTTTGACAAATTCTTACTTAATTGATGTTAAACTCGTTATCGGATTTTTATAAAATAATATAAATTAACAATGTTATTAGTTAGATCCCTAAAAAAAGTTATTAGTTAGATAATTTATAAAATATATATTGGCTAATCACCAATAGTTTATATAATAAATAATAGTAAAACAATGATTTTTTTTACTCTAAAAGTTATGTATAGAAAAAACATCAGATAAAAAGAAAAAGTGAAAATTTGTGATGGATAATGTGCTAAATAAAATAAAAGAAAAAAAACTCTTAAGTGAAGGTGTAAAAGTCATAAACAAAAAATAAAATCGGGATGTTGAGGTATCTACCCGTGTGTTATGTGGTAGTTAGCAACCCTGCTTGACTGATTTGATATTGTTTTGAGCTCTTTTAGAATAGATTATGGCATTGGTTTGAGCTCGTAATGATATTGTTTTCTCAATTAAGATTTTGTGTGTTGAGCAAGTGATGCATCAGATCCCCGTAACCTTTACTCTATTAGGCAACTTTTGGTAGTTTTTCAGTGAGCTCGTCTCAGTGTGATCACATCTGTAATAATCGATGATCCACATGCTTCCCTCACGATAAAGAAATGGTATTAAAGCTGATGGTTCGACCGACTCTTGGTATCAAAAGTTTTTGTAAAAATATCTTGGTCAAACAACATATCTCATTGATGTCTGTGAGCCAACAATGGTGCAATCATAATATATGGATGAAAAAATTTCTTCTAAAGCATACCAATCTTAAATGATTCAATGGATTTACATTTGAAGGAGAAGATTGTTGGTTTATCAAGTGTAAATAAAAATCTCACATTAAAAGACAAATGAAAGTTGAGCATAATATAAGTAAGATAACTTGCATATCTAATACCTTAAAATTTTAGGTTAGAATGCGGTGTCAAATTCACTTGTGCCCTTATTCTTAACATAATGTAATATAATTACCAAGCTCCCTTCCGATCCAACAATATCATATGTAAAAAATTAGAGGATGCTAAACAAATTATAGGATGCTTAAAATTATCTAAAAAGCCAACCTCACACACCCTAGCTAACGAAACAAATCTCTAACATGTCTAAATAACTTAAATTGACCGCAGATAAAAATTTGATGTCATTATAATATTCAACCCATATGAAGCATTACTAATCTCTACCCTTAAATATTCTAACTATTACATCATATGGTTCTACCGTCTACTTCACTATGAATATTCGTTTTGTAATCATTACAAAACACAACTTTTTTTGTCTTTGAGCTCAAATTAACATATGCCAGGCATGTTGTTCCAATTTGATCCAAGAGTCCAAGCAAATTCTTGATTGGTGGGACCACCGGATGAAGAAGCTTTATCAGTTGGAGTTTCAGTTCCCAATGACTGACTTTTTCCTCTACAATACCATTCAGGCATTGGTATTTCTGAGGGAAAATTGTTGAGCAAGCAATCCAAATCATCATCGTACATTGTATTCAGCTCTTCTACCTCATCCTCCTGGACTGGTTTCTTCCCTATTTTTTTTAACAAGTTTCACATTATTTAGTTGACTGTCATGGCAAGAATCATACAGGAGAACCTTTTTCTTTAACACTATTTATGGACTCATCAAATTAAATGAAAAGAAATTTCCTAATGTTCAAAAACTTAAACATGTTTAATTCTTATAAATATAAATTTTAAATTTTCAATCACAGTATAAAAATTCATCTTTTATAGATCACAATATGATTTTTTTTAAAATTACAGTCATATTCCAAATCACGCCACATATATATTTGTAACGATATTTTAGGAATTAATTATAAAAATGACACTATAAAGTGATTTGATTGAATGCATATGTAAAATCAGTGTATACAAATTAAATTCATCTATATATTGCAGCAAAATAAGGTCGGTGCTATTAAATTTGTCGTTGCAAGACCTCAAAATTGTTCATCATGCGTAAGTAATTACGGATGCAAACCACAGTTTAAAACCACAAATCACAACATTTTCAAAATATTCACTTGTAGTCTCTTCTATTTTTCATGATTATCCACCACTGGTTCGACTAATTAATAAAAATACTCGTTATTGAATTTTCACACATAAGTGATAATGTCACGTGTATAGAATAAGACACCAACTCACCACCAAAACAATTTCTTAGTATCTAACCATCCCATCAATATATAAATAAAATAAATGAGTTGAAATTCATGTAACAATGTTAATTCTATATGACAACAATATTGAAATGAATTTTTGTTATGCATATGACAATCAAATAGGAATCAAATATATCAAATTGCAAGAAAAGTTTGAGCGATTTTACCTGTTGACAATTGAGAAGAGCTGAAATCTTTCTTCTGAATCTCATCAATATTCTTCTTCTTCATGGAAAAACTTTCTTCCCCTGCATATTCTTCACCCTCCATGCTTTTCCTCTTACGAGATACACTCCCCTTATATGTTGAATCCTCACTCTTAGCCTTATCATTGCAAGAAATACTTCTACCTTCCATCACAAGATCATCCAAAAGTCCACTATTTTTTCCTTCATGGGATAATGGTGCAACTTCATAGTAATCATTAACCATGCTAGAATTTCCCATAAAATTACCATCAACACCACTAGCATATGATGAAGCAGGAGTCTCAGAATCATACAGAGATCCTGCATTGAATCCATGATGATCATAGCTCAAATTTTCAGAATATTGGTAATCATGTGAATCACTTGGAGGAGTAAAATTTTGGTTGAAAATATTTGATGATGAAGATGGATAAGGTGAAAGTGAAGGTGATTTTTGCAAAGCAAGAGTTTCATTAATCTCAATGTTTTCTTCATTGGATAAGTTGAATTGTGGACATGGATTGGTGTAGTGATTAGAAGAATCAGAGTTGTTTTGTGGAGGATTATAATCATAATGGTTTGGATCATCAAGCTTCTTAGGGTAACAAGAAGATAGGAGTAAAGAAAATGACAATGATGAAGAAGATAAAGGTTCATGTTGTAGTTGCGATAGTTTATCATTGTATACAATAGCTTCTGCTTGGATTTCTGGAGGATAAATAGGTAAACCGGCTCTCTGGCGCCTTTTCACTCTCGTGTTCCAAAAGTTTTTGATTTCGTTATCTGTTCTTCCGGGCAACTGAAAAAACAACAAAACATTTTCAGGATGCTCGGAGAATTTTATTTTTTTTATAAACAAATGTTAGTAGTTAATTTCTTAGCAATAGAGATCGAATCGAACTCTTAATACTCCTACCGAGAAACAATAAACAAGTTCTATCAAGCAAGCTTCTCAATAAAAAAGTTGTATCAAGCAAAGCAAAGTACACAAAAGACATAAAGATGAGTATTTTAGCCTTAAATGAGAACTTTAAGAAAGTAGGGCACATATCAAAAGTACATATTTGAAAGAAAGAAACAAAAATGGCAATTTGATATTCAGACAATGATTGAGGTCAGCTTCTTGATGATGATTATCATAAATACACTAGGTACAAAATTATTTATTAAAAATGTTACATAAAAGAGAAACTCAATTGATGCTTAAAAGGTAAAATTGAAAACACAACTTTCTCTCTTTATGTTTATAACAACAAAAAATATACAATCTTTGATATTTTAACTTTTATAAGATTGAATAAAGTTGAAGTAGTAAAAACGTAAATGGATTTTCCTTCCTTTCCCCTTGTTTCTTGCTCCAGGTCCTGCAGATTGGATTGTTATAAAACCAAGTACTGGTATAATTATAGATCTAATTTCATATTCAAATGTGGAAGAAAAAAAAATTCTAGAAACACAAAAATTTACAATTATACAATTACATCACAAATAGAATAAACCAATCAATACTCACGTTGGAAACCAAAATATATAATTGCACTAAAAATCATGATATGACATGAACATATACCATCAAAATAATAATGAATAAATGATTTTAGTCTAAAAAACTCAAATAAATAATCTTATACAATCTTTTTATTACTATTATTTTATAAAATATAGTATAATATAATATACCTGAGTAGCCATTCGAGCCCATTTGTTTCCAAGCTTAGCATGAAGTTCAATGATGATTTTTTCTTCCTCGTCAGAAAATGAACCCTTTTTAAGATTCGGCCTCAGATGATTCGCCCATCTAAGTCTGCAGCTTTTTCCACACCTTAACAACCCTGAATTCTTCTGAACAGAATTCCAATTTCCTTCACCATGCTTATTCACGTATTCCGTCAATATCATGTCTTCATGTGGGGTCCACGGTCCCTTCTTCATGCCAGTTCTAGCATCAACATCATCTTTTGATGAGTCAATGTCAACCTCAACATAATTATTGTTGTTGTTGTTGTTGTTGTTGTTGATTTTGATGTTCGAGATCGTTTTCTCCATAATTAATTTACGACCTTTGCGCCAATAATAAATGATTAGATAAATAAATAGATTCTCAAAATAAAAGATTCAACTTGGATCCTTTTCGTTCGTTGTTCAGGCGATCCAGTCAAATCTCGACCGTCGTGAAACGAATCGAGGTTTATGAGAATGAATGTTGTTGAAAATGGGTAAGACACTATTTTTATCAAGAGTTTTTCACTTCTCTCGAAAAGATATGTTGAAAAGGAGAAGGAGAGATATAAAAATAAAAGAGACAAAGAAGATATGTTGAAAAAGAGAGGAGAAAAAAGAGACAGAGAAGGAACAGAGATAAAGTGAGACAGATATATGTAAAAGGGAACAAAGTCGTATTCTCGTTTTGTTTTTATTTAGACAAAGACAATGAATTTTAAGGGGAAGAAAGAAAAAGAATTAAGGAAGTGTAAATTGGAGAGAGAGAGAGAGAGAGAGAATATGTTTGAGGGGTAAATTTGGTGTTTGAAAAGACAGAAAGAAAGAAAAAGAGAAGGAAAAAAAAGGAGAATAGATATTTGTGCAATTAGAGGTGTAACAATCATTTCGCTCCGCGTTGCATGCTTTGTGTTGCATCCAAAGACGCGTTTATCATCTTCTTTCTTCACTAAATGTCAATAATATACTCTCTAGTATATTTAATTATATTTATGATATAGTAATGCTAAGACATGTACTAACGTGTTCGTCTTTCTACTTTTCTACTGTGTTTAATTGTATATTTGTTTTACCGCACATACTTATAATTATTTTTGGGATGTAGCATAATCATATAAAAGTTTGAACTTATATTGTAATTATTTTAATTCATGTGTTTTTTTATTAATATTTACCTTAAGATAAAAATGGTTAAACTTATATTGTTATAATTTTAATCGGATTCTTCTTATTATAATTGAATTTAATTCAGATTTTATTTATTAATATGCACCTTAAGATAAAATTTGGAATCAACGATGGGTAAATCCATAATAGTGAAAAAAATCAGCCGAAAAAGGTGTATCTCTTTTGCACATATGATGTAAGTTTTATCATTCAATTAAATTATATCAAGTGCATAATTGTATGGATAACTTAGAAAGTAATTTAAACAGGTCACATCATGAACTAAGTTAATTAGATGCATGTGCAAAACGTTTTATGCTATTGTTTATTTTTTAACAAAACCTTTACGATGTCCGTGTATAACCCACTTGGGTTAGTCTGATGGTATTGAATTCGGACCTGAGAGTGTGCTTCTCCTGAGGTATTAAGTTCAATTCTCTCTAATGTCAATTTAGGTGGGTTAATTTAGCTTCTTCAAAAAAATGTTTGTGTATATAAATTAAATACACACACCAAAATTACACTGTGTTCATTTAAAATATAGACTAAATAAGATCTCAATTTTGCATCTTGGAGCCATTCTTCCATAGTCACAAACACAAATAAATTGTGTTTGGTCACACACACATAAAAATGTTATTTTTTGAAATACTAAATCATTTCATTATCAATTTATTTTTCATTATTAAAAAAAATCTTGTAATGTGTGTGTGCCCAAGCACTATGCATTTGTGTTTGTAACTATAAAAGAATTTCTCTTGCATCTTGTTGAAGAAAAAATATGGTAGGAATGGAAGACCTCGATCACTAAAGATTTCCAACCAAGTTCTTCTGACATAGATTAACAATTGACTGAATATTTCACACCAGCTTCCTTTTTTTGGAAAAATGATACTTCACATCAATAATTCAATTACTTAAAGTTATATGTATCAATATATGCATATAAAATGGAACTTAAGCTTACGAGGACAAACTTTTACGCTAAGTTAACACCTCAAGTGTTATATATGTAACATAGATATATAATTTTTGCAACAGAAAATTTTATATATATATATATATAAGGTTTATTTGTATTTTTTCTATTTTACTGTCATCAAATCTTGCTATAGACTATTAAAAACGTTATATATAAATGCCTAATTGTATATGTGTGTAGCTCAATCAAAATAAATATTTAATTTGCAATTTCAATGAAAGTAACTTTTCCATAATTTTTTTTTCCTTTTATTGAATGGTAATATTAAATTTATTTTTCTATTAAGTATGTATTTTCAAAGTTTTCAATTTATCAATATGATTATTTTTATGAATTTTAATTTTTTTTTTCTCATTTGATTCCCACTTGAAATTATTATATGTATATATTATTTTTTGAAAAGAATGTTCTATTTTTATTTGGAAAATATTAATATTAAAAATATCAATGCTATATCTAATGTTTTAGTTTTGACTTTTATTCATAATTATATATTGAATTTTCTACATAATTAATGCTTTTCATTATATGTAGTACGCGTTTAAGCTATATAAATAATGCACCTATTTTTTTACCCAAAAGAATAATGACAATTCTCCCATTATTTCAAAAATTAATAAAAATCTACCCATTTTATAATAATTCAATATTCAATTAAATATTTTTAATACCTTATAAAAATTGCATTTATTTGGACTTTTCCAAACAAATAAAATCATGAGGTGTATGATGACATGTCATGTTACGTTATTCCTAACATGTTCAGTTATTTTCAGTAGGATTTAGTAGAAAAAAGGAGGAGTAATAGAACGATTGCCTATAATTTCGAGACTTTTGTAGTGTTTTCTATATTCCAGTCCGTAATCCTAGTTTTCCCGAAACATAGCAATTTTATGGGGGTTTTGAAGTAATTCACGAAGAAATCATGCAAATCGGCAAATCAAGAACATCTGAAGAATTGTGAAGATTCAAGAAACAAGAATAGAGATTCAAGAGGCCTCAGAAGACTTACAAATCTGAGGAATTTTGTTCCCAATGTACCGAGGCAAGTTATTTCAAGACGAAGACCTAAAATCAACGAAAAATCGAAGATTGGGCCCGCAAGAGAGAAAGAATGCGCCTAGGGCATGGAAAAATGCTTAGGGCATGAATTTAGCAATCCATGCGCCAAGGGCATTTACCATGTGCCTAGGGCATGAAAATTGCTCTACTCTCATGCGCCTAGGGCATTTTCTATACGCCTCGTGCATGCAAAAAGTCGGGGCGCAACCGTCTTTTCTTGCTTCCGTGTTGGGTAAAGCCTGCACTTTTAGCCCAAACCCAGGTAGAAACTCTCATTATAAATACCAGCCCTCCTCATTCATAATTTCTCGTTCAGAACTGTGGCAGTTGAAGAGGAAGACAACTTTCTAGTTAGACTTAATTCAACCTTACAAAGTTAATTTATAAGGTGAATGAAGTGTCTCTCTTAAAAATTCATTTTCATGTATAATATGTCATCAAATATGAGACTGTCAACACACCAGTCACGCCTATGACTAGGAATTTGGAAGGTGCCTGATAGACTTTTAGCAAGTGTACTAGAAATACATCGAAGTAATAAAATAAATTTGTCTCCACATGAATTGTTTCAATATCAACTCAACAGTTTAATTATAAATAAGATTAATTAATGGGGGTATGAAGAGCATATATTTGAGTATAACAAAATAAAAATTAAATTAAATTGTTTTGGAAAATATAGAGTAAAAGTGATTGGTCTTTCGAATCAATTAATTCTATGAAGAAATATGCAAAGGTTTGGTCATATAAATAAAAGCCTTGTGTGTTAGTATTACATGCACCAATAGTTAGTGGGTTTTGCTATAGCTAAGCATTACATGTAAAGTTTGTTGAATCAGAATTTTCGTTTAGCTCCCTTGCTACTCAAACACAGGCACTCGCCCCAGATTCGACGCTTGCTTTTCCAAACCAAAACAAGTTCACTCAACATCCCGCAACTCCAAATGAGCTCGCTCATATTACTCACCCGTCTGCGCCCTCATCACCAATGCCTAATGACCTCGCCCACACCACTCAACAACAGTCGCCCTCCTCACAAACTATCAGCGAGCTCGCCAACCCACTCAAACATCTTCACCCTCTTCATCAAACTCCATTGAGGTCGCCCAAAACATTCAAATATCCTCGATTGCGTCTCCAACATCCAATGAACTGGCCAACATCACTACATCGCCAACGCCTCCACCACCGCCCCCACCCGCTGCTCGCCCACACAACAACTAGTCTACCAACGTCGGTGGGATCAGCACCTGTTCTCAAAACAACATTGTTAAACCCATCAAAAAGCTTAACCTTCATGTTCGCACCTTATGTCCCATCGAACCGAGCAATATCACTCAAGCCCTTCGTGACCCTGATTGGCGCTCGGCTATGCAAGCTGAATTTGATGCCTTACACAACAATAACAAATGGGATCTTGTTAGCCGGTCCTCTGCTCAGAATTTGGTTGGGTGTAAATGAGTTTTTTGTATCAAACGAAATTCGGATGACTCCACTGATCGTTACAAGGCACGACTAGTCGCCAAAGGATTTCATCAACGCCCTGAATGTGACTTCACAGAAACATTCAGCCCAGTTGTTAAACCAGTGACTATTCGAATTGTCATTACACTTGCAGTTCGTCAAGGATGGTCCCTTCGTCAACTTGATGTCAACAATGCGTTCCTCCAAGGTACGCTCAAGGAGGAAGTATTCATGTTACAGCCACCTGGATTTGTCGACAAAACCTTCCCTGATCATATTTGTCGTCTCAAAAAGGCATTTTACGGGTTAAAGCAAGCACCTCGTGCCTGGTATACGGAGCTTCGGATATTCCTTTGATCCCTTGGCTTTGTCAACTCCACTGTTGATGCCTCTATATTCATCCACCGCAAACCAGGTGTTACATTATACTTATTAGTATATGTTAATGATATCATTGTTACCGGGAGTTCTCCTGCCGAGATCTCCACACTCATCGCCAAACTCGCCGCTCGCTTTTCTTTGAAAGACCTTGGATGTCTTAATTATTTCTTGGGGGTCGAAGTGATTCCTTCTACTGCGGGCATATTCCTTTCCCAAAGGAAATATATCACTGATCTACTGCATAAATCAGACATGGCAGATACGAAACCAACATCCACTCCATTGTCTGCTACAGATAAGTTACTCAAGGATTCCGGCGATCTCCTACCGTCCCCAACCGAGTATCGAGCGCTCGTTGGAAGCCTCCAATACTTGAGCCTTACTCGCCTAGACATTGCCTTCAGCACAAACAAACTCGCCCAATTCATGCAAAACCCCATAACAGCGCATTGGACTGCACTCAAAAGAGTGCTCAGATACTTGGCGGGTTCTTGTGACAAAGGCGTCTTCATTTTGATGACCGCCCCATTAAATCTCCATGCCTACTCAGATGCGGACTGGGCAGATGACAAGGATGATTATATCTCCACCACTGGTTATCTGTTATATCTTAGCAACACACCCATCTCTTGGAGCTCTCAAAACAACGTTATGTTGCTTGCTCTTCCACAGAAGCAGAATATAAAGCCTTGGCAGACACGGCGAGTGAGCTACTATGGGTCCTTTCCCTACTCAATGAACTCGGCCACACTCCAAAAGTCAATCCAGTCATCTATTGTGACAACCTCGGTGCTACCCACCTTAGTGCTAATCCTGTATTTCACTCTCGGATGAAACATATAGCCTTAGCCTATCATTTTGTCCGAGAAAATGTTCAAAATGGCAAGTTTCGAGTATCCTTTGTTTCTACCGATTATCAATTTGCTGATATTCTAACCAAACCCCTGCTTCGTCCTAGGTTCGATTACTTACTGTCCAAGTTGCATCTCTCTTTCAAACCATACAACTTGCGGGAGGATATCAATAATAATAATTAGAATAATGTCCCACATCGGGTAATATAAAGAAATATGCAAAGGCTTGGTCATATAAATAAAAGCCTTGTGTGTTAGTATTACATGCACCAATAGTTAGTGGGTTTTGCTATAGCTAAGCATTACTTCTACTATTTAAAATTTGTAATTATCAACTACATTATACAATTTCTTTCTTACTATATTTCTATAAATTCTAGATGTTTGGTAAATTGCATATATCCTCTAGAATCTTATAATTTCACGACAAATTAATATAATCATTTTGGTCAATTCCTTGAATCAGAACCCTCGTCTAAGGTTACAACACCCTAATTTCTTCGGTGAGTTTGTAATCGCTGAAGGTTTTATGTAAACGTTAATTTGTATGTCACCTAACAATCATTTATACATCAATGAAATATTGGAACTTGTACCTATACACCATTGAGCCCCCATTTGCACAACATCCTTGGAGTTCAAAATACTATGGCACACATAGCTTGGATGATGGCCAATTTTTGCTCCGAAAAAGTCACTATTCATAAAATATCTCGCAAATATTTTGGAGCATTTGTCGAGGTTGTTTTCCCACCCGGGTTTGTTTCGCAAGTAAAGGAATTACGTGTCATTTGGAATATGTTGTATGTGGAGATGAAGACAAGGACAACATCCATGCTTTACATATTTGTACTCGAGCTGAACAGGTTTGGCGAGCTGCGCAATTGTGGGACACTATTGAAAAAACTACAAGTTAGAATGGATATGGCAAACATAGTGTTTAGGTTGCTGCAATGTATCCAACACTCACAAGTTGAGTGATTCGTTGTGGTATTATGGAGTGTTTGGAAGAGAAGAAATTCAAAGTTATGGAAGTAGGTAGATGAGACCAACTACCAAGTTTTCGAACTTGCCATTCACATTTTGGAAAACCGGGAGAAAGCACAAGTATTGAATTCGAAAAGAAACATGAATAATGCACAACAGCATTGTTCTGAAAGTACAACCGAAAACAACAATAGATGGAAAAAAAACCGACACCAGGAAGAATGAAATGCAACATAGATGCCTTATTTTCACCATCCCTCGACAAAGTGGGTATTAGTTAGTGTATACACGATGAGGACAAAAGTTATGTTCTTGCGAAAAAGTTTGATTTTCACTTTTGTGCTCGGTTGAGGTTGGTGAGGCGTTGGACCTTTATCATGCACTAATGTGGATTGCTGATCTTTATTTAGATAATATGGATTTTAAGCTTTACTCAAAGCTAGTAGTCGACACCTTTAAAGGAGATAACAATCTGGAACTTAATTTGCTAGTATTATCCAAAGTTCTAAGGAGACGTTTTCAGTGTATTTTCAAAACTCTATGATCGAGTTTAACCGGAGGCAAGCTAATAGAATCACTCATGCTTTAGCGAAAGATGCTCCATAATATGTTAGTTCTCATGTGTTCCTTGATGTACCATCATGTATTTATCCTATAATTGATAATGAAATGCAATGAGTCTTTTCCTTTCAAAAAGGATAATTTTGTCATTTGTGCTGATGCAGCTCAGATTATATATTCGAAATCAATTTTTCTTGAACTCTTGGCTAGGGCTGGACAGAAATTGACTAACCGGCCCAAACTGGCCGAACCAGATGGCCCGAAGTATGTCGGGTCGGTAAAACGGTTTAAGCAGGTCCAGCGGTTCAAAGTAAGTGGTTTGGTGTGGATAGTAATGGTCGGTTACGGGTTGGAGTAATTTGCACAACAGAAACCGTTTCCGACCGAAGTCCAGCCCACTATGGTCCAATACATCTCCAAAGTCCAGCCCAAAAAAGTCAAACCCACATATATAAGCTTGTTAGAAGATGAGTGAACCCTAGTTCTCATTCCTCTTTGTTCTGCGGCCGCTGTTCTTTCATATCAAACACAAATCACCAAATCGTTCATCTTCTTCCATTTTCCACGTATCAAACACCATTCAAAAACCCACAAATCACCAACCCTGTTCTTCCATTTTCCAGAAATAAATTCAAACAAAACTCACAAATCAACAATGTTAATCAAGATTTACCCTTTGGTTAGAGATTCGTAATCATAGCTCGTGTTAGAGATTCGTAATCATCGATTATACATGCTTCAATGACAACAGTTGTATGAATGAATCTAATAGTTTTATTTTGAAATTTCTTCAGATCTATTTGTTAAACGCTGTTTTTAATGTGTTGTATTAGATTCAATCAAGCATTTGGCTTTACATAAACATGTTCATCGCAACAACAATTTTTTAATATGTTGTATTTTATTCAATCAAACTTTTGGCTTTACATGAACATGTTCATCACAACAACAATGATTTTTGTGTTATATGAATCTGTTGTATTTGATTTGATTGTAAATTTTTAACAAATATATATACTCAATCTCTACCTAAGTCCAATTTTAGAATTAGAATGAGAAAAAACAATGATAAATTTTTTATATATTTTTGAATGGACAATATATTTTTTCTATCGAAAAGTATTTTTTTAAAATTTTATGGACTAATGTCAAATTTACCCATTTTAGTGTAAACCGACGGAACCCACCCGTTCTTCCGCCTTATCCGATTAAACCGAAACCGACTAAACCGATAAGTAAATCAGTCGGAAATGAGCCTTGGAATTGCAACCGTGGGCCTGCTCGGTTTCAGGTTTTCGAACCGATTTCCGACCAAAACCGACCGATGTCCAGCTGTGCTCTTGGCACAAGATGGGTTTGTTTGGAGTGTTCGAATTATTTAATCTGAAATAAAAAAAAAGTGTCCCGTTATATTGGGTTTTTGAATTGTATAATCCAAATAGGTGAAAAACTCATTTTTCACCCAAAAACAGGGTAAAAACTCAAAAACCCACAAGGGCATATATACACACACACACACACACACACACACACTAGACCATTGACCCGTGCTGACGTCCGGGTCATATAAGAGAACAAATACAGCGGAAATAAGAAAGTAAAAACTTTACTTGAATCGAAAAAATAGTATGATTTAGTTCATAAAATTAATTGCCGCAAACGTTTTTAATGT
>Ga0228710_1008655_pt1 | contig 14499 bp, 6 predicted proteins | sample MedpolnodulmetaG_FD_177995 | JGI IMG/M metagenome (GOLD analysis project Ga0228710, IMG submission 177995) | Root nodule microbial communities from Medicago polymorpha collected in Santa Monica, California, United States - pink nodules | ecosystem: Host-associated > Plants > Roots > Nodule...
ATTTTATTTTTTTTTATAATAAAAAATTAAATAAATTTTTTTTTTTAAAAAATTTTAAATTATTTAATTTTTTTTATTTTTTTTTTTTTTTTTTGAGGGGTAAATTTTGTTAATGTTGAAAAGTAAATTAAACGTACTAACAAGTAAAGTTTGCTTAAAGAAAAACTATCGAGTGATAAATTACTCTCTGGCACGTTAATAAATTCAACCATATTAGTTTGATATATTTGATCTCAAAAAAGCTGCATAATATGGATATTTTGGCTGCACAACATACATATATATTTTATAAAAAAGAGGTTGAGCAGCTTAGTTTTATTATTTTTATAATGTGCATTGGATCTTACACCCTAGAGAGGGTTTTGAAAGCTAGCATCCACCTCGTTGTTAACTGTCATATCTTACTCTTTTCACTTTCTTTAATTTTTGAACCGTGATATTTGAACATTATTTAACATCTTATTACAGTATTTTTATTTTTCTCTTCATATCACACATTACATTAATTACACTACTATTTCTTTTTTCTTCTCTTTATTTTAAGGCATGCATGAGATAGAGAAATGATATTTGTACAATTATTTTGTGATTTAATGTTCATATTATGTTCTTATTCTCTATCTTCATTTCTTTCTATTGTTTGTGACCGATAAAAAAAGATAAAAAAAAGTTGTCACCAAAATTACCTCAAATAGTTGTTGAGATAACACTACTCTATGAAGCATATACACCAAACATTATCTTTTTTTTCTCTTTCTATACAATAAGAGTATTTCCTTGCTGTAGAATTGTGGTTCACTTTCGTGCAATATATGCTAACTTTGATGCAGCTATATGCATGTGATTTGCTGCTATGGACCACCTAGTCACAAAACTACTCAACCCCTTTATTTTATAACTTAGTTTTTTATTTATTTGATACAACCATCACGACTTCCATACTTTGTGTCTATTGCAAGCAATACATACCAAACAAAGGTTCAAAAAGTTTGACTTTATATTATATAATTAATCATTTACATTCTTATTTGACATTTTATTAAATTACATTTTTTTTCGAAATATTTAAATTAATTACGTATATTTGACATATACATTATATGTATTATTTAAATATATTGATGTGGGAAGAAGTTAGTTGACGATTATTGTTTATCGACAAAGATGGTTAATTGAGCTGAGAAATGAACTATTTCTTTCAACTGTTGGTTTCTTAACTATTAGAAATGGCTTTATGTGATATTTGATGTGAACAAATTAACTAAAATGTGGCAAACATAATGCAAAAAATATTAAGTGCATATATATGAAATTAAATTGTAATAAAATTGAGTTGTATTAATTGATTGATGTATGTTTCAAATGGTTTGTACAGCTATAGTATTTTAAATTAGTTACAATTTGGGGTATCCCAACCCAAACCTGATCAAAAATAGATGGGAAAAAAATTTGGTGTGAATATAGGAACTGTGGAAGAATTTGAACTCCAAGGGAAGGTGATTCTTGTAAAAAAATAAAATCATGTTAGATTCATCAAAACCAATTAAAATATGAATGTATAGGGAAAACCCCAACGGTGGTGTGTGGATTGATTTTCGATGAAACTTTAGGCATGGTCAACTTAGTCTTATTTTGATTAAAGGTTAAGTTGATCGGTCACATATCTACTTACAGTAGATTGGGGCAACTGTCCCTCACAACTGTTTCAGATATATTTGTTAAGAATGATATTATAATTATTGTTCCCTTCTAAAATAATATATTGCTTCTATTAAATGAAAATTTATACCATAAAAAAGAGTTTCTCATGAATTTTATAAAATCAAATGTGTAAATGTATTTGAAATAAAATTTTGAATGTTTTACCATAATTTTTAAATATAAAGACACGTAAAAAACAATTTTAATTTGTAAATGTTAACGAGTCTTTAATTTTTCTAATATATAATAGGATAGTGTTTCTAATCTCAAGTATTTTGTTCAATGATAATGATGTTATTATTTTATACTTTTGCATTAGTAAAAATTTTCTATAAATATTTATCATATATAAAATATTGCCCTTGCATGTCAACGATTACTGAATCCGTCACCAAAGTTGATCAACTTAACCTTATTTTCTTGACAAAAAAAACTGAACATTATTTTATTTTTTAAAAAATAAAAAATAGTAAACAAATGGGGCCTTAAGTTTCATTTCTTTCCTTCGATTTTCTTTTGCTATAAAAAGAGTTCTTATTTTCTTTTCTCCATCAAAATACTTTAAAGTATCTCTCTAACGTGGGTAAAAATGTTCAAGATAATTCACTTGTTTCATTGGTACAACTGAGCCTAAACTAATTAGAGTCACATTTGACCTGTCACACAAAAGAATAAGATTGGCAAAATGTATAACTTGGTCTTACTCCTCCCGTTCTTAAATACATGTTGCAATCAATCACTTCACACATGACCGTACACCACTTTAATGGGGACTGCTAACTTACTCCCACCTAAAATCAAGAAGGAGTAAGTTAGCAAGCCTACTCCCACTTGTCTTTTACTAAAAAATCCTTTGTGTTGTTAATTGTCTCTAGTTTAATGAATGAACATAATTGTAATTTTCTTTTTGTCATAGTTTTTTTTATTTGGAACTGTTTTTTTTAATGTTGTTGCTGCTTACCACGACACCGTTTCCCGTTCTTATGTTTTCGTTTTCTCGTTGTTTTGTGCAATTTTTTGGAGACGCACACAAATCCAATTGATTTTCTCAACCATGGAAGTTGTACGAAAGAAATAACAACAACAACCAAGTCTTATCCTACTAAGTGGGGTCGGCTACATGGATCAAATGACGCCATAGTGTTCTATCATAAACCAAATTTGGATCCAACTCATTGACCTCTAAATCATTTCTAATGGTTTCTCTAATAGTTTTCTTAGGTCTTCCTCTACCTCTTTTAACTTGACTCTCCTCCATTTGATCTACTCTTCTTACCACGACATCTACGGGTCTTCTCTCTACATGCCCAAACCATCTAAGCCTATTTTCTACCAACTTTTCTACTATAGGTGCTACCCCCACTCTCACTCTAATGGTGTCATTCCTAATCCTATCATGTCTAATCTTACCACTCATCCAGCGCAACATCCTCATCTCTGCTACACTTACTTGATTCTCGTGTTGACTCTTAACCGCCCAACACTGCGTACCATACAACAACGTCGGTCTGACTGCTGTCCGATAGAACTTTCTTTTCAACTCAAGTGGTACTTTATTATCGCACAAAACTCTTGGGGCTCTTCTCCATTTCAATCATCCAGTTTGAATACGATGACTGACATCTGCTTCTATTTCTTCGTCATTTTGTACTAAGGACCCAAGATATTTAAATCGTGTAACTTGGGGAATGATATGATCTCCAACTTTCACCTCCAAGGTAGACCTACTTCTCCTTCCGCTGAAGTTACATTCCATATACTCCGTCTTGCTTCTACTCAAGCGGAAACCATACGCTTCTAAGGCTTGCCTCCAGGTCTCTAGCCTCCCGTTCACTTCCTCCCTCGACTCACCAATCAAGACTACATCATCTGCAAAAAAACATACATCTCAGTGCACGAAAGAAATAAAATTTTAATAAATAAAACCATGGAAGTTCCACTTAAACATTTACTTGATGCATCTTATATTAATAAATAAAATAAAATGATCTTAAGCATGTTTCAATATTTTCAAGAAAAATCAAGTTAAGGTCTCACTGTTTAATCAGGCATGCATACTAGCAACGTGAAGAAAGAAACAAACATTAATTGGGACATTATAAGACAAAACCTAATTTATGCAGCAAAAAATAAAAAATAAAAAATAAATGAGGGTAAGGAGACATTAATTGTTTGGAGATGTGTAAATTACACTAGTACCCCATATTTAAGTAGTTGTTAAAAAGAAAGGCTTGGGTTTTTAGTAAAAAGCAAGTGGGAGTAGGCTTACTCTTCATGTTTTTAGGTGGGTGTAAGTTAACAACCCCCATCTTTAATTATCTATAATAAAAAATTACAAAAATTTATATTTTGAAAATGTTCATTAAGACAAATTGAACATGTTATATAAATACAAAGTTAATTTTTTTTTTGCTTCAAAAAAAAAAACTTTGTATTTATATATTAGTTAAAAAATAGGGTTAAATATGTTTTTAATCCCTATAAATATACAAACAGTATTTAAATTTTTGTTAGACTTTTAGTCCCCAACCGTTTTTCATCACCATTTTTGGTCCCTACTTTTTAGTCAACTAATGTCTAACCATCATATTTTTATAATGAATTTTTTAAGATTTGGTATAATATTATGACAATCTCTCCTAAATTTTTTTATTTATTTTTAACAAAACATGAATTAAATATGAACTTTTAAGCACCAAAAACATAAAAAAAAATCATATTTAATTCATGTTTTGAAAAAAATCTAATGCTTTTTGGGAGAGATTGTCATAATATTATACCAATTTCCCGAAAATTTCATTAGAAAATATGAAGATTAGACATGAGTTGACTAAAAAGTAGGGACAAAAAAATAGTGATGGAAATTTTTAGAGGGATTAAAAGTCTGACAAAATTTTTAGAGAGACTAAAACAAAAAGTTAGTATATTTATAGGGATAATAACATATTTAACTCTAAAAAATATAGTCAAAGTAAGTTATGTGAATATTACACATTGTCAAATTGTGACATGTATTCAGAAAAAGAGAGAGTATTAAAGATTCGTTAGGGTTTACCCTTAGACTTTGTTGAGAGTTTAGAGGGGAAGATGTTGGATAATTGACACAGAATTAATTAATACATAGAAATAATAATCAAGAAATATAGCAGCAATTATAGATATAATTCTCAGTAAAATAAAGAAGAAAGAAAGAGCTTATCGATCGTTGGCTCAAGCGTGCAATTGCACTGGACTTAAGAGCATTTCGCCACCACAGGTCAATGACCTGATGTAGTTGGCCTCAAAGCTAGTGCTTACAACAGCCACTTCTCACACGTGAACTAGCAAGGGCACAAGAACCACTCTTGGATGCTCATGCGAACTTAATTGTTATTTGTTATTAGTGACTGATTAAATGAAAATAAGTGATCGAAGAATCAATTATACTTCAGTACTATATTTTCTCTCTTCCCAACCCACTATATATGCCATTATACACGTACGGATCAGTTCCTATTTATAAGCAAGAATTAACACATGTATGGGAACGTTATAGGTAAAACCATAATTCCTAATAATAAGGATTGACCAAACAGTAAGTTACTTGCAATGAGTATTGTACCGTTAACTGAAAATATAACGTGTTGATACCAAGTCAAAGAGTAACTATTAATTATAATAAAATTAATAATAAATATAATAGTATTTTAAAATAAATAACTAATAAATTAAAAATTCCTACAGAAGGCAGGTGAGGGTTTTGAAATGGAAAAAAAAAAAGGAAAGAGCAAGTGGAAGAAATAAAAAACATTGGGAGAGAAGAGCTTTGAGGGGATACTTTTTCTTCATAATATAAAACCCTCATTATTTTGGAAACTAAAAAGTTGTATTTGAAGAGGGTTTTGGGGGATTATATGAATTCTTTAAATTTATTCTATGTTGTTATAATTGAACCAACTTTTATTGGTGTGAATACATTATAAATTTTAAAAAGGTCAAATTAATTGTACATAACAAAAAAGCCTATATGTCATTGCCTAGTAAAAATGACTAATAAAAATACAGGAAAGCAAAGCAAAGAGATAAGAATCCGAGAACATTGGTGTGAATATATGTTGTCTTTGACTTTGTATTTGGTAAAACAGCGAATCAGCCTTTATTTATGATTATGCACCTGATCCACTTTCTGCTCCTACACCTGAGAGATTTATAAAACTTACAAATTAAAACAAAGCAAAAATTAATTAGTTAAGAGCTTAATTTCTTGGTGTCACCTTTTTCCTCATTCATGGACAAGTGCAAGGAGGAATATTCTCTTCCAAAAGGTAACAAATTAGATACAAACCCTTCTGATTCATATATATATATATCATTCATACAATGAACAATCTGCATTGCTTTGTATATTATCTAACATACAATGAACAATCAATTCAAAGAATATAGAAAAGTAAACATTTATGACAATGTTGTTTTATTCATTAGAATATGCAATGACTATTAACCTTTGTGTTTTAGATTTCTTGCAAGAATTTTACAACACTAATTTTTATTGAACATAAAGAATATCCTAATTAGAAAAAGTGGAAAATAAATTAAAAATATCCTTTATTTGCATGAAATCTTCTGATTTTGCATCTAGAACTATGTTTAAATTAATCTTCTCCCTCTATAACTATAATTTAACCACCTTATGATTTTACATGAAATTAATTCAATTATGGCAAATAAACATGTCTAAATGAATCTGGAATTGATGCAATAGATTGATTTGTTTGTCGATGCCTAATCAATAGAATTCAACATTCATTGGTGTTTAATATATTTTATTCCTAATTTGGAGCAGGATTCTAGGTGAATGTTGATCATGTGAAAATCAAGCAGGTTTAGAAGGTGAATCTTGCCAACCATGGTAAGGCATAAGCACTCTGATTCATATGGTAACAAACATCATCCTGAAAGCAGGAAAGCCCTGCACCATCCCTTATGTCATCATATCATACAAAAAAGGCATGCATACAAGAAGGGTGGAGGGGAAACAAGTGCTTCAGGTTGGTATACATTTTCGCATCTCGCCATTACGCCACTTTACTATGTATATGTTAGTTTCTAAAATATCTCCGCAATCTTTATTTGGAAGAGGTGTGCACAATGTGATGATTCTACGTCACCGACTTCATTACCTTTTTATTGTTCGAGCTTAGGGTTTACAAATTGCAACTTATGTTTAAATCTTGACTAAACAAGATCCCATATTAACTCAATAATATTTAAGTAAATTTACTAATGTAAAATTAGTTTCTTGTTTAAGAAGTATGATAACATTTTGTTTAAGTCCTCTTCCTTACATCCAATTTGAAAATGTAACTCTACACGTGTAGAAAATTGTGTAGGATATATTAAATCATTATAAATTCTACACTATAATAACATTACAAATAGAAATTTTAATCAAACTTTAGAAATCATCTAACTATTTTCTATGTCATAAAGATGTGACTTCCTTCAAACCTTATCACTTGATCTCATTTGCAGGAACTGGACATGCAGAAAGAGATGAAGACCTTGCCATATTAAAAAATCCAAATGTAAGTTCTCCCCATCTTGTTAAATTTTTTCCTTTTCTCTCCATTCCTTACCCCTCATTTTCCATTTCATTATTAACCTACTTCTCTCTCATTCCTATTTTTGCTAAGGAAAAAGTTCTCCTGTAATAGAGTTGGTCTTCCAAATTATTACTCCAAATAATTTTTGTGCTTTAGTTTTGGTTTATGCCCCCCTTGCTTTTCTATGTTTTTATTTTCAGTTAATAGTCATTTTGGTCCTTGAATGTGTTAGGCGTTGTCGCTATAATCCTCAAATTCATCAAAATTACAAACACATTCTCGAATATGTCTATAGATAGTTAATTTGGTCCTCAAATGTGTTTTACGTTAGTTAGTTTAGTCCTCAAATGTGAATTTTATTAGTGAGATTGATCCATCAAATTATTAACAAATATACACTCAAGGATGTATCTGTCATGTTGATACATTTTGGGGCTATAGCGACACCACTTCACACATTTGGTGACCAAAATGACTTTTTACTCTTTTATTTGTTAATGGTATTCTTGGCATGCTGCAAATGATTGTTGCATGTTGATATGTAACAATCATAAATATATTATCATTTGACATGCATACACAAAACAAATAATTGCTTCTGTTATTTTTCAAAGTATATCATAGCCCAAATTCAATTGATTCTGGATTTTGGATGCATTGGTTTCTTCTCTATGTAAAATGAGTACACTAACTTACTAAAAATTAATTAACAGTAGTATCTAATTTGAAGCATGCCAGGTTGAAGAAAAGGTGACACCACATTCTTCAGTTGAAAAAAGGTGTGCACAATGTGATGATTCTACATCCAGAAACGATTACCGGGAATGTAACTTGTGTTGCAAGCATCAACAAACTATGAAAAACGACTTACTTGTGCAAAAAGTAAAAGATAAAAAGAAAAGTAGAGTGGGAAGTAATGCAAGGAAGCATATATTTGGCGTTTCCGCTCGTTTATGCAAGCATTTTGTTGGTCGTTTGGAAACAACCAACATGAGCAAGAAAATACGAACATTTCTTCATGATCCTGTCTTTCCTATGGTTTATCATTTCCATAAACAACAATTGCGAAGAGAAAAAATTACACTAAATAGGTCTAAATCGTGTCCTTTTCCTTACTCGTCATCAAAATCAAAAGTGAAAGGAAGATTATATCGTGACAGTGAAACGCAGAAGTTAGTACAATATGAGTCGTCAAAAACAGCTTGTGAAGAGGCCATGTCATCGGTACTAAAAGCGAAAGTAAATGCAAATTTCAATATGAATGAATCAGTTATAGTAGTAAGAGAGGTTAAGTTTTCTTCGGTATCTGCGAAGGGTCAAAATAGTCTCAAACAAAAAATAGAGCATGTGACCGGAGAGAGCAAAAAAGAAAAGATTCGCGTTGGGATGGATTCGATCATTCATAAAATTCCTCAAGGACAAGAGATATCAGATGAATTGAAGAAAGAAATTTTGAAGAAATTGACTGACCCTATTATCATTCCTAGAGAAAATCAATACAAGAGTTCCTTAAGAAGAATCAAATCTCTTCAAGAATTACTAGAAAGTTACCCTCAATTCGAGGGACCAAAATTAGAAAAAGAAAAGGAAAATTCACCATTGAGAATGGTGATACCTTTACAAAGAACTCTTTCATTACCTGATCTTCAATCTTTTACCTATGCTTCTCAGAATGAGGAGATTTTTAACGTTCATTCGAAAAATCAACTTCAATTTGATAAACTTGTGGAAGATTTGGCTCAAGAAAAATTTGAAAGTACAAATGAAAATGATTTAGTGATTAGTAATATTGTGAAATCAGGATCAGATTGTATCAATAAGATTAATGGAATGGTGGATTTAATAATTGATGATTTTGGACACAGTGGTTTGGAAAATTGTGGCAATTTCAATGACCAGTATATTGAGGCAATCAGAGAATATAGGGCTGCAATAGCAGCATCAGGTTCGCTTTCCTCGCCCTTCTCTTTATTATTTTTTTAATATATGTTACTCCTTTCGCATCATATTATGTATCTCATTTGAAATATTTCTATGTTTCAAATTATTTGTCATTTTATAATACTAATAGAGAAATGCTAACAACATACTCTCAGACATTATCTATTATTAGTTGATATTCATGTTGTCGCTCCATAAATTAGTAGGGCTCAACATGAATATCAGTCAATAATAAAGAGTGTCGAAAAGGGTGTCAGAGAGTATGTTGCTAGTACTCATATAAATAGTGTCAGTTGCAGCTATAGTTTACTGACATGTTTTTATCTAATGTTGATAGATTCGAAAAATAAGCCAGAACGTGTCGATAGATCGGATAATGTGGCTCCAAAAATGGAGTCTCTAACCAAGAAATTGAACCATGAAATTCATGTGGACACCAAACTCAAAGATGAGTTTAATTATGTGAAATATGTACTTGAAATTTCTGGACTCACTAGTAATGATAGCCTTTCAGCATGGCATTCTAGAGACACTCCAGTTGATCCATCACTATATGAAGAAATGGAGAATGATCCTGATTTTTGTCCTCATAAAGATGCTCAATGTAATCATCGTGTATTGTTTGATTTAATTAATGAGACAATGTTGGAAATTTATGGAAGGTCACATTATTATCCTCCTACTACTATAGGAGGGTGTCACACTCTCCATAAAGTCTGGAATCATATGAGCAAGTCCTTGTGTTTGAGATCCAAAGCTGGCCAAAAAATTGATGATCATGTAAGTAGAGATTTCTCAAGAAAGGATGGGTGGGTCAATGGTCAATTTCATGATGAAGGTGTTGGTTTGGAGGTAGAAGACATGGTTTTTCATGATCTACTTGAGGAAATAATGTTGGATTTATCTTGCTTATGATACAATTGTTGAAATGATGTGAATTTTCTCTTGGTTATGCACATTTCACACTTCTGAAGAAAAAAGTTATGTACATTTCACTTTTAAGTTTAACCCCAATTATTATTATCTTTTAATATCATCTTATATATAGATAGGAAATTTCCATAGGAAATTTTATTGAAAACATAATGTGAGCTATTTATTTCCAACCACATTTTTTCAATATGCGAGAGTCAAAAATTAAATTTACGACCATTTGTTTAAGGTGTTCGAGTCTCTTACCATTCAAACTAACTACAAGTTGCCACAATTTTGGTCCTCTATATTTACTATTATGCGGATTTGGTATATTTTAAAATATGACTGTTTTTGTCCCTCCATCACAGTATATAATCATATGATGGAAAGAGATCAACAACAATGAAGTTGTAAGAAATTTTGGTTAAAAACATAATTTAAAACATATCATATCATCATATTTTAGACCAAATATTTGATAGAGAGACCTAAATTGTCAAATTTCAAAATAATGGAAACGAGTTTGCAAAATGGTGAAATTAGAGAAACCAAAATTACAATTAAACCATTGTTATTTGATATCATTTTCCTCCTTAATATTTACAGGAAAAATATATATTTTATAAACTAGATATATATAAATATAAGGACAAATGATTTAGAGTATCTCCTTCATAAAAATAAAAAGTGATTGTTCAGGGTTTATTAATGGATTAATATCTTTGGTTGAGAAGTACACCAACAAGCCCGTCTAGCTCAGTTGGTAGAGCGCAAGGCTCTTAACCTTGTGGTCGTGGGTTCGAGCCCCACGGTGGGCGAATAAGGTTTCTATTTTTATTTTTCTGCAAATTAAATAAAAAAAATGTAGCATATCGCTATCATCAAAGCTCAAATATAATTATGAAGGATAACAATAGTTTTTTTTTTAGGAGTGTAGAAAAATGTTTTTGTTAACATAATTTTCCCTAATAAAATTAAGCACTACTGTGAAAAAAATATTTAAGCACGATAGTATAGTATTTAATTGTACAAAAACATTTTTCTACAAGTCATTTTTTTAAAGAACCTTAGACTAGTAATAATTATTTTGAGATTTTTTATATGTCATTTTTTTAAAGAACCTTAGACTAGTAATAATTATTTTGAGATTTTTTATATGAAAATACTTTTTTTTAGGAAATTATATGAAAATACTTTTTTCTTCTTGGTACAAGAGAGGGATAAGAAATTACTTTTTGATTTGAAAAGTGCAGTCTAATTCATAATTGTATGGTCAAAAAGAAAAATAAATATTCTCTGACTAAAAATGTTGGCTAAACTCAGAATTTTCTTAATTACATGTTAAAAAAATTGACTCTTTCTAGTCTCATCTCATATAATTTTTTCAATCTCATCCCATATAATTTTAGTTACACCCAAATTTACTTAAAATTTTAGAATAATATTGAAATTGCCCTCTCCATGTAAAATTCTAAAAACCCTCTTTTTCATGATCATTCTGAACCTTCAACCCCTTTCACCCAGAAACCACAATAGATGTGAAACCAAGATCAAAGATTGAATCAACATCTTTTTCATTGATCGGTACTCTATTCATTAAGGTTAGTGAATTTCATGAATTTCATTATCCAAGAGTTTCTATTTGTTTCTTGTTCGTTGTGTGTTTTCTTGTTTTGTTATGAGATTGTTTGTGTGAGCGACATATAAGGTAGACATGAATTTAGATTAAATAGGTATTATTTCGGTAGATGTGGATTTAGATGTTATTTAACATTACATATCAATTATTAAGGTAAACATAATTTGATTTTACATAGGGACTATTAGTCACTGTAAAAGGTTAGTGTAAATTAAATTTACTTATGTACAATTACTCACATTGAAAGGTTAGTGTAAATTCAGTTTACGTATGTACAATTACACTATGAGAGGTTATGTACAATTATTCACTATAAGATGTTAGTGTAAAACCGATATCGGCAAGATTAAAGAGTAGAGAACTCTCAATCAAGTGATCTCTCAAGAGACAATCGGTGATTTCCCTCTCAAATTAAGCACTTACACACTCTACATTTTGAAAGCCATCTTTTGAGAATGATATTAATGAATAAGATAAAATTAGTTAAAAATTGATTATAATTTAGATCGTAGTATATAAATTAAAATTTGGTTATATTTCATTTGAAATGTAGAACATTGGACCCTCCTAGTATATTCGGGCACCTAAATATCTTAAACAAAATACATAATTCACTATCTCACAAAACTCATGTTGATTAAAAATTAGTTCAAACTTATGATCTTGCAATTGTGTGTATGAGTTTTAAGTGATGTTTGTCACTTCATCTATTGACAAAAAAAATGATCAACATTGATTTCAAATTTGAGCGAGCCCTAGAGACTCACCATAATCAATTTACAAGGATCTGAATTCAGATTGACTCCAAGAAAACAAATTTATTTCCACTTTAAACTTAAGTTCCTTTTACTTATTGACACTTGAGAGTTATACTAACCGTACTTTATGTCTTGGAACACAAATGTGACCCATTTATGATTTGGCATTTTGTTTTAATCCTTATCTTAGTTTTAAACTCATTACCTATTTAAAGAAAAGTTGCACACTTAACTCTAATTTAATTTGGAAAATCTCTTATAAGGAAAAAATATTAGGTGGTATTTTCCACAAAAGAAAATCTTTATTTTACTTATTTATGAAAAATATTTACCTTTCAAAATACACCTAGAATATTAAAATTGAGATTTTACATGATGATATCAAAGCACGGTTGATCCTAGATCTCCTCGTGAATTAATAGTTGTCAACTAATCAAGTGTCGAGGAAATTTATATGATTTTTATTTTACATGTTTTGTGCTAGTTAATTTCCGTATTTTCGTGCTTGGCTAGTAACAACTAAGCTTTGTTGATAAAAGTAGTGAATAATATATAGTAAATAAACTTATAGTAGATAATAGATAAACAAGTTGATAACCGATAAGAGAAATGATATTTGTGCAACTATTTCGTAAATTCTCTCATTCATACTTATATTGTGTTCTTACTCTTTCACTTCTTTTTTTTCTCTCTATTGTATTTGACAAATAAAAAGATAAATAAAGATGGTTCTTCTAAAAGTTGTCATAAAACATATATATAAATATCATTACTTTAACAAATAAACTAGTGGATAAAATCTGTATTGTTTAATAAAATTAGTGGTTGAACTTGCTAATTAAATTATTAATAACTAAAAAATAATAATGGAATTAAATCATCAAAAAATTTATGTGTAAAAATTAAAATAAAAGGAATTATAAATAAAAATTTGACACCCAATAATGTGTAAGTTCCCTAAACATAGTACAGCCGTAGAAATTAAGGAACCAATGAAACAATTAATGTCTTACTTATTATTCCCGCTGTCTCGCGGGTATTAGGATACTTCCCACAAGGTCGGTTTCTTTTATGACCGTTGGAATCACAAAACCCTAACCCTATAAATATATCTATTCACTCACTGTTCAAGAATATTGCAGTCAAAACCCTAAAAACCCTAACCCTACTTACTATAAATATATGTGTTTCTCACTTTCTTGTTGAACAATTACTCTTAGGTTTGTTGGTTGCTTCTTCGATCAACAACACACTCTCAAGAACTGTTTTTCGTTTGTGTTTCCAGTCTTCTTTTCATAAATCGTAATGGCCCTTTTCATTGACAACCCATCATTCCCTGCTGGTCTCAAGGTTATTGCCATTGATCATGACATCACTGTTCTTAACACTATTGAGGATATGTGTAATCGATTCCATTATCAAGGTTAGTCACTTTGTTAATTGCACTTTATTCAATTTTGAAGTTTCTATATATGTTCTTACTTTTATGTATTTTCATGTTTGTTTGTTTAATTTCTTCATTCTTATGCATATTTTTATATGTTTCTTTTATTTCAGTTACCAAATGTAACACAGCTTCTGATGCCTTGAATTTGTTGGAAAGAAAGGACTGTTTCGATGTAATGTTGATTGATGCTCATATGCCAAACATGGATGTTTATGACTTCGTCCAAAATGTTACCCTACAACTCAACATTCCTGTCATCAGTAAGAATTTATTCACATGATTCATTCATATTTATGTACTTAAGAAGTGTGAACTGACATTAGTATTTCTCTTTTTGTAGTGATGGCTGTTGATTCCACAAAAAGTTCTATTATGAAGTCTATTGAATGTGGGGCTTGCACATATTGGACTAAGCCTTTGGTTGAAGAAGATGTCAAGATCATGTGGCAACATGTTGTCAGAAACGGTTCGACTGAAAATAAAGAATATGAAATTGTTGGAAGCTCGGTGGTT
>Ga0228710_1008656_pt1 | contig 14492 bp, 4 predicted proteins | sample MedpolnodulmetaG_FD_177995 | JGI IMG/M metagenome (GOLD analysis project Ga0228710, IMG submission 177995) | Root nodule microbial communities from Medicago polymorpha collected in Santa Monica, California, United States - pink nodules | ecosystem: Host-associated > Plants > Roots > Nodule...
AGCACCATATTTGAGTGGTTGAAATACCATATTGATATTTGGAGAAGTGAGATGTTAGAATGGTGGTAACACCATATTTGAATGGTCTCAACACCATAATAGAGTGGTCACATCACCATATTGGTTTTAGTATTAAAAGAGTGGTCTTAGTACCATATTGAAGGTGTAATTCTCGAACGGTTTTTTACGGTGCAGTAGTTAACCGCACAGTTGTAGCTGAACTTGTTTTATCCTGGAGGCGGCGTGGTTGATAGCCTGCCTTGCACAATTTTGGACAGTGTCACGAAACGTCTTAAAGAGAGCGACCTGGTCGTGACTCAACCTAGTAACAACTTCGGTAGAAAATAGAATTTGAAAAACTAAAATACAACAGTTTGGGAATCCAAAAACAACACTTACCTATGGTGATAATGATGAATATAGAGTATGGACGGGACGAACAAAAATGTACTACTAGTATGCTTTTATTAATTGAGATAATTGATGTAAAATGTATAACTTATTTGCCAGAATATGATTAAGGATAATTGAAAGATGTCATTATCCCATCCATGATCATAATAAGTACTTTTGCAGGGGGTGAAGAAGAAGAAGACACAGGTTTTCGTCATGTTCCATAATGGTTACTGTGATAAATAATGATGCTACAGTTGAATGAAAGTGAATAATCCATGTTGAAGTGCATCTAACCCTACACGTGTAGAGTCACTAATAAGAGGTACATGCACGCCCGTGACCCTTACCGAATCTGATTATGGGTCCTATACGAGGCAGTCAGTTTGAATGGTCATTAAAAAAAATAATTACAAAATGGAAATTATTTGCAACGGTTGAAATCCCTCGAAACTTACAAACTTTTCAATAGGATCCAATGTGAATATCATTGAGATATTGACCCAACAAGGTAAATTGTGACTAGTACTACATTTTTATTTCTTCCAAAAATTACTAGTAATATACTATTCCAGAAATCTTTAAACTTAATTTAATATTTTGTCTTTTATTAACTAAAATTGGTAAGTGTTAAAAAGTAAACACAGTTTGTTTTTTAGTCATTTTCTGTATCATATTGTTAAGTTATAAATATTTAAAGGACTAATTTAACGTTTTCCAACAGAAGGAACTAAGTAAAACCTAGATTGTTTATATAGCTTGATATACTAATTTTTTTGCTGAAGCTTGATATACTTATTGAAAAATGAAATGAAAGTTATGTAGATTAATCTGAAACGAGTAATGTACAATAGAGGATTTATACACCATGCTAGCGTCCTGATTGGTTGTAACTGTCAGAACACCAAAATGATTTCTCTAACCATATATCTTCAATCACAGTATGGTAGCTTTTGCATGTGCATATGATTTGTACGATATATCAGATGAAACACTGCACGTGAGTGCAATATCTAGTTAGCTCCCTTTGTATATCTGGTTAAATCCCCATCCTACAAGATGAGCATAATAAAAACGCAATGATCGATCGTTTATAATCAATCATTTTCATGTATTTATTTTGAAATCGTTTACATTTTTTATGGAAAAGGCTAACAAATGTTCCTAAAATAAAAATATTTTGCAACCTTTGAAGTCAAAATACTTGAAAGCATTAAATTGAGATTGGGGTTTCTTTTCGGAAAAGGCTAACAAATATCCCTAAAATAAAAATATCTTACAACCGGTGAAGTCAAGCGTATTAAAAAATATTATGAAAAATGTTTTTTTTTTCTTAACTATTTCATCGTGAACTCTTGTTAGCAACTTAGCATGACCAATCTTTTATTTATAAAGTTTTTTTCATTGGGTGCACCGTTGAAATAGAAGTTTTTCAAACAATTCAAAACAAGGTTTTATAATAGGCGTCATGCTAACTTGTTTTCTATGAATACAATTTAAAGAGGTACATTTTATAGTTGAAAGTAAAGTCATTTGTATTTGAATCCATTCATATAAAAATGAGTTGAATCATACATTTTAGAGTAAAAATTAATTCTAAAATCATAAACTACAAATCATAACTTCAAGTTGAATCAAATATCGAGGTAAAATCAGTTCTTATCAAAAGCAAGCAAACATGTGAATCAATTATATACCTCTAGACTTCAACAACCGCTATTCCAACTTTTTGGTAACTTTTGTTCTTCGAAAATTTTGGAATTGATGGAAGAATTGTTTTGTGTTTTGAGTGACTTGCAGCTTTCTTTACTCTCATATTCATAGCGAAGGACATTGTTGTGCCGATAGCATGCTTCATCATGGTCCGAGTTTGCATGGGATCATGTGGTACGTAGGATTCTCTTTTGTTTTTTTTGTGTTTGGTTTGGTTGGTTCCTCCAAATTTGTATATTCTTTTTCTTTTTTATAGTGAACGCCGATATAATTTTTGCTTATTTAGCGTGTCATATAGTTGAAATCGAACCTTATTAATAAAATCTCAATTCATCATAAGTAATGTAATTTAAAAAATATATTATTAAAGAAATGTTTTTTGCGAGGATATTATTAAAGAAATACTAACTTGTGCTTTTAGAATTTAGAACACATATTAAAAAATTAAATGTAGAAATATAGTCTAAAAACCAAATAAATATTACTTTTTTTTTCTTAAAATAATCGACAATACTAAATGATGTATATAATGTCTATTGAAGAGAAGTGAATAAAGAAAAGTGTGAACATTTTTTTTGGTTACACGAACAAAGTGTGAACGTGTAGAAAAAAAGTGTGAACGTTTATTGAAGTATGTAATGTCATAAAATCTTAAGAGTACATTTACAAAATCGTCAATGAACGAGAAAAACTGCGAGATAGCACGTGTTTTGTAAGAAAGCCAAGAAAACTATATGTTGGCATATTGTAGACAATTGGGTGACACTTATTAACATATTGTGGGGCAGATTTGTTAATTGCTGTATAGTATATATTGGATAAGTGACACAGACGTAAAAAAGTATCAAATTGTTTATTTCTTTATTTTTTTTGTATTTCTCATCATATCTTATCTTTTATTCTTTCTTTAAAACAACTTTCATTCATGTTCCTTTACACATACTATTTTAATTTACACTTAAATATGCTTTTATTTCTGATTCTATATATAAAGATAAAGATAGGCATTGCAATTCAATCAATGAACCATAAAGTTTTTTTCATAATAATTGTGGTGCTTTGCCAACTATATGAATAAATATGTGGGGTGTTGATTAATATTTTTCAACTTCTTCTGTAATATTGCTGAAGCCAAGCATGTTCTTTTGTCAGTGTCGGTGTTCTTTTATACTTAAGGACGTATTTCCACAGCCTAACTTTACATTAATTAGAATGAGAGGTTCATACAAATTAGAACATTAATGTCAACCACAAAGATCCTTATAAAGAACAATGCAAAGTTATTAATTTTTTTTAAAAAAAAGGCAAATTATTAATATAAAATTGACTTTATCAAATTATCATTGCACTTTTAATGTCCTATGATGGCGGGGGAAGTGGGAAAGTACTTTCGCAAATGGTCCTAGAAAACTTTTGAATAGGGTTTAATTAAGTGTTAGCATTTTCCTTAAGTATTTGACAGAGTGTATGCCATAGGAAGAAAAAAAAAAGGTAGGAACACACATCTTCATCCTTTTAAGTTAGGAAAGATTGATCTTTAGTTAGATGGCCCCCTAAAAGTATCAAAACAAAATGACGAGGATGAAAAAGTTATTGAGCAATGTAGTGTTTTACCTAAGGATTTGATCATTTTTTTTATAACATGATGGATGAAATCAACCATTTATATTTCAATAATTTGTTAACTGATCATGTTGCAAAATTTGAATTAGTTGTTATTTTTGTTAGTATGGGAAGTTAAACCAATGGCTTTCTTATTGTTCCAACTCCTATATATATTCCTCTCCCAACCGATAGAATTTGAGTTGAGCTTAACTCTACCTCTATAAAGCTACACCGTTGGTGATGATCGTCCCAATTTATAAATTTATATTCAAATATTATATTATATAATTCAATTTATTTTTTGTTCAAAGTCACTCCTTATCAAAAAATGTCAAATATCCTTTTTGAAGTTTTTGGTCCCAATTTGGCCGTAATTTAAGGGAGCTATTCTGGCAGTACAAAGGCATGCACGTAGATGGATGGATAAAAAGTCAGCAAAATAAAGCTTTGGCATACTATACCCCCACCAATACAAAAACTCTTCTTTACATTTGAAAAACAAAGGAAAAGTAGCATCTGGACAGTCAATCTCCAACAATTCAGTATCAAAGAAAAGTATGGATAATTATGGGGTGTGCATATGGGAAATATTGAGAAATGGAGAGGGTCAATTTCCATGTGCTAAGATTGAAAATAGGTTGGATTACTTTTATTTTTTATGTTTAATATTTGTAGGGGATATAAGATTGATTTAGTCGTTCAGGTTGGTGTAAATTTGATGTCAACAAAAACAAACAAGAGCTACGAACAATCACAAATGTGAGCGAATTTGCACGACAAAAAGACATCACTTAAGGATATATCTGCTTGATACATGCAAATCCCCCAAGGTACAACAAGTCCGTCGCAAATTAAGTGTAATTTTTTTTTGTAAAAAGTGGAACTTAATCAAGAGATGTAACCAACGAAGGTTTTTAGAAGGTGAGGAAATTAACGAATCGGAGCAAAAGGTTGCAACGCCTATTTATCATGCACACATGGGTGAAATCAGAAGATTTATATGTTGCCTAAACCATCCTATCATAGGACTTGCATTTTTTATAAAAAAAACAAAATCATAACGAAGACAGGAGTTAAGAAGTGAAGTGGTAAAAATGTTTAAAGTTCTATCCTCGTCCACATCATTAACACTAACATTTGTTATTTCAAAAACAATCAATTTTGTATATTTGTGTAATTATAATAACTGTTATATAATTATCAAATTAATGTGAAAATCACATGCTAGTCATTAAAATTTCCTATCATGATATAATATATTACATCTAATAAGGACAAAAAAGATTCTAAAATGATGCATATAATGAGTTATCATCTTTTTATTTGAATTTATGCTTCCATCTTGGTTTTCTCTAACGTCTACAAGTGAATTAGTCTTGTACAATGCACACGTTAGTTTTTATTTTGTTGTTAAATCAAGGGTTAAATATGTTTTTGTCCCTATAAATATACTAACTTTTCATTTTAGTTTTTCTAAAATTTTCTTTCAACTTTTAGTTCCCATAAGATTTTTATTTTAAGTTAATTTTAGTATTTTTTAATGAAACTGTGCAAAAATGTGTAGAATATTGTAAAAATCTTTCCCAAAAAAAAATTAGAATTTTTTAACAAAACATAAATTTTTAACCATAAAAAATATATAAATTCATATTAAATTCATATTTTGTTAAAAAATTCTAAATTCTTTTGGGAGAGATTCTTATAATATTATGAATTTTTCTGCAAAATTTTATTCAAAAATATGAATTATACATATGAGTTTACTTTAAAGGAGAGACTAAAAGTGAAGATGAAAATATTGAGTCTAAGAGTTGAAGGAAAATTTTAGAGTGACTAAAACAAAAAGTTGATATATTTATAGAGACCAAAAACATATTTAACCCGTTACATCATTTTTGATCAAATGGTAAGATTTACTTATTCAAAGGTAAAACCAAACTTATGTATATCGTAAAATTTGTCTCATTTGTATACTATAGAATTGATATATACTTTTATAGTTTTATTATTCATCATGTTTTCCCGAGCACCCAAGCTAGAACCAACTCATTCAAGCATGGAAGTTTAATATGAACCTGTTGATGTTTGTGGCACCAAGGAAGTTTGGGCTACTGATAGGTTGAACTGAGTGATGTCACATGCAAAGTGGAAACAGAGCTTTTAATTTAATATAAAAACAACAATAAGTATATAAACTAATCTGCTCATAGTCATGGATTGGAAACATACGACAGATTTTGACAATCCTACTCAATATGCTTATTGCCAGTAATTACGTGTATATTAACACATGTTTATGATATATATAATTATATATTTTATCTCGAAAGATATGTTTCAAAATATAATGAAAATAAACTACTATTATTTACCCTTACTTCAATGGATCATGGGCTGAGAGTATCCTATTGGATGCGACGTAACCGGAAAACAAAATTTGTAAGTGAAATACATCTCAGACTTTTAAGTTGGTTTGATGAATTTGAGTTGGGTTTAATTCAAATTCTAATATGATATTGAAATGATAAGAGTTTTTTTATTGACAAAAATGTTAATACGATTAGTTGTTATGTTTGTATTATTTTTTGTTAGGATTTAAATTCTGAATGTTTAACAACTTAACTCTTTTGATTCCTTAACCCAACGATCAAATGAGCTACATATCCTCTCGATATCTATTTGTTCTACACCCACAATTCTAAATATGGATTTTGTCTGGATCATACAACTAAGACGTGCAAAAAGAAGTGGTGGGGGTTAAAAGAAGCTGTCTATTGAAATCTATCCCAATTTTGTTGGCTTTGTGCCATTGGGCTACTGTAAGATTGAGTTAATTTAAGCCCAAATTCTAAAAATATGCAATATAAAAACTAAAATCTCGTCTTAAATGATATTCCTTCTGTTGTCAATTATAAACAAATTTAACTTTTTAGATTGATTTAATTAATGATGTATGTGGTACACAATAAATTTCACTCCTGTGTCCTCTTCTCATCCAATGATGTTCTTCTACATCACTTCATGAAGATAATTATCAAACAAATTCCTATCAAAAGGGCATAAAGCACAGACCATAGAGACATAATAGAGAGTCTGACCATATCTCACAACACAACATAATGATTAATGAATCATTGTTACAACAGCAAACATGGTTCAAATGAAAACATACACTCAAAAACACAAACATAACACGAGATTTAATCATGAAGTTCTACCTATGTCTCTGACTATAGAGTTGCGGTACCTTTCTATTATTCAAGCTCAGGATTTACAGATTGCAACTCGTGTTTAAATACTACGGTCCAGTTTACAAGATTACCCTTGCCCGCTAGTAATACAACTATGACTAATAATTTGCACAAGTAGCAAGCAATAACCATTCATGTGTGCATACTAAAACTGAGAATGCACACATGAACGGTTACACACATGAACGGTTATTGGTGTTGAAGACCGGTGTTGGTGTATACTAAAACTCACGGAAATGTCCATTTCTACATGATTTTAAATAGGTATATCGGCAAGGTAATAGGTTTCAAGTAGCAACTATGTATCAAGAAATCTCTAACTTCAAGCAAGGTGCAACTGAAGGTATTTGAATAGTTTACTAGGTGCGTGCTTTATGGGAAGAACTATTTTATCAATTCAGGCTAATGCCACAATGCAAATGTCTTAATGCATATGTGTGTGCTTCGCCATGAGAAATGCTAGATTGTTCAAAAACGAGGACAAAATCATTCAATTTCTTATGGGATTGAACGATTGGCATCAAGGTGTCAGGTCACAAGTTCTATTGATTGGACAAGTTCTAATCATTAAAAAAGTCCTTTCAATGGTGTTGCATGTTGGCACTTAGAGCATACACATCGCCTCCACATATGGTGGTATCACACCTCCCAATGCTTTTGTGTCATAATGTCATGGATAATTGGCATTGAAATTGAGTAGTTAAACTATCCATGGTAGTAATGCATTATTACGTTCCTTTTCCTGCAATTGTCTGATTTTGTGCACATTTTGTATTACTTTTGAGTTTTTTTTTCTTTTAATTAATATTTATATTATTGAAGAGAAGTCCAACGGTAATATACATTTATTCAAGCCAACAAACTATACATTTCTCTTCATACATATTTAACTCATGCAACAGTAATATATATTTTTTTCACTCATGCAACGACTAATTTTTTTAACATATATATTTGATTATATGGGAACGTTTTGGGCATGAGAATAACCACAACTAAAAATTATTTTAAAATTTAGTATATTTTGAGGTAGTAGTTTATTTCAACGTTTAATAATTTTATTAATGTATTTTCTTATAACTTATTTGTGTCAAGTAGTACATTATTTAATATATTTTCGTATAATTTTCATTTAATTTTATTTATTATTTAGATATTTTGATTCATTTTGAGTATATTGTGTGATACATACATTTTATATATTTTCATTACACATTTTATATATTAATGTAAAATATAATTTAAAGTATATTGTAGTTGTAAGATAAGTGAGACCCATTTTAGAGTTTTAGAGGATGGTATGAATATTTAGAAAATGTAGTTGAGTGGTTTAAATAATTGGGAAGTTTAAAGTAATATAATATATTATGTGGGTACCATTTATACCACCCATTTGGGTGGCATGGATGTGGGTGCTCTTAGGTTTTAGATGTTGGTTTAGTTGTGCCAAATTGGCTCCTTGACACTCTATTTGGATTGATGTTCATTTATGGTTATGTTTAACTCTTAGAATTAGTCATTTAAGTGTAGGAAAATTCTATGGTGAAGTCATGAGAATGACTTTTTTGGTGAAGTTAAATGGTCAATCATTGAGTATTTGTGTATTTAATCCATGTCACGTCAGATTATATGGTGTATTGCACATTTGCCCATAAGGTGTGTCATTATATCTCTACTTGCAATTGTATCTCTGATTAAATCAAAATTAAACTTAGATTTTATTTGTGCACTAAGATTGAAATTCCCCTCAATATTTTGCATGAGGATTGATTTGTAATAAGGTAAAATTTAGTTTTAGAGTGGTCCACAAGCCGGACATTAGCTGACATGATATGAGCAGTTATACTATTGGCTAAACAAAATAACATTTTCAAAAAAGTCAATTTTCTGACTACACCCTAGAAGCCCTCGTAAGTGTATGATATTATACTATAATGTAATCCTCGACTTTTCTCATGAATGAATTGGCTTTTACCGTCAAAACAAGAAGATTGTTATATTTATGTCATAATTAAAATCGAGATCAACTTTGATTATACATTCATGAATTAGTTTCGAGTAAAATAAATTGTACATATATGCACTCCAAAATATAGATCAAAAGTACAATTGTTTTTTTTCTTTTTTTTTTATAATTATTTTACAATGCCTTAACATTTTGGACGAATGTATGGTGTCTAATTCATGTGTATGGTTGTGTTAATACAATGATTTTTAATATTTAATTTAGGCTTCTGACCACTTACATGGCCCAACAATAGTATCAGAGTCAATGAGATTGAGTAAAGGTTGCGATTTCTTGTATTGATCGCCTTCTTAACAATGATGATTTGATGACATCTCTCGTTGTTGTTAGTCAGTAGTGTAAGTGTACAAATGAAAAACTTTCAATTGAGAATTAGCATAACCATGAATGGATGAACTCACCTTTATGGAAAATGTTGATGTGTCAAATATGAGTAAAAAAATATCACAATATATGAAAATAGATATATTGAGCAATATATAATTGAGAGGATGTTTCAAAATTTTAAATGAAGATAAGATATCTAGTAAACTTGTTTAGTTGTGGTTGTAGTTAATTAACCCAATGTGATGATTACAAACAATGCGATAAATTAAACTATTTTTTTACAAGGATCCTAAACTAAACTCTTATTAAATGTAAAATCTCTTAATTTATGTATAAATGTATAATATTTAACGGTTATTTTCTTACTTCTTTCAAAACAAAACAAAAAACCAGTTATTTTTTCCTGCTTATATTAGACATGCGGTAGATGTTTTTAGGGTAGACAATAGAACTACAAACATGTTCACGGGACCAAATTAAAGCAGTACACGTTAACTCATTTAAATGGGATGTATCCTATGCACACACATTGAAGTAAGTAACAAATACATCATTAAATAAACTAATTTAATAGTACACCTAAGTGATTTCTCTAACTATATATATTCAATCACAGCATGGGGTTTGGTTGGGTCGAAAATGTAGCAATATTTGTTATAAGAGTGATGTTATAGGACCCTAATAATTGTTTGACGTAAGTTTGAGATAGAATTGGTCCCTGGGAGTTTAATATCTCCGTTTAGCAGGTTGGGTTTATGGTGATTTTTTCTCGTGTGGTGGATGGTGTGGTACAGGTTCTGGTATTTGTTGGTTGTCTATTACAGGATTGGTGCTGTGGTGTTCTAATTTACGTGATATATTTTCATAAGAAATGTGTAAACGTTATTTGGGTTACACTTAAGAGATATGTCGTAAATGGAAGGTGAAGAGGTAAAAAAAAGTACAAATGGAAAATACTTAAAAAAAAATGAAACATAAAACTAGATGTTTGTCAATAGAGCACGTGCGTCTTTGCTAATGACAGGAGATTTCTTTGTTCTATCATATAGTTTGATGGCTAACGGAGGATGTGTAGGCGATTGATTTGAACAAGGAAGACATAAGCTAAGACGCACGTGCTCTATTGACAAACATCTATTGACAAACATCAAGCATCAAGCAGGTAAGAAATCTCCTGTCATTAGCTGGTAAGAAATCTCCTGTCAACTAGTCCATCTAACTTATTTGGATAATTTATAAAGGAAGAACATTCAACCATCAAGCAGGTAAAATTTCTGGATTAGTTGGGGAAAAGAAGGATTACTATTGGAAGATTGAAGCATCTAGAATCAAAGTGGTTAGTGATCTTTTTTGTTGGTCAATGCAAGGGTTCTCATTAGCTAATTTTATGTTTTTAAAGTGTAATCATGACATTGTTCATGCGCAACTGGTTCAAATATGTTGAATCATCTCATCGGTCAAAGAAAAATTGATAAAACAAACAACGGGGCAATTGTTTTCACCTAAAAATAATCATCTTGTTGGCCAAAATTGTCAAATAGAAAATTAGAGGTTAGACGAGTTTCCACCCAACCGAGGGAAGGTTAGGAGAAGCCTTTATCCGCTGAACTATATGAATGATTGATTTTTTCTTCTTCTCAAGTTTACTAATCAGTACGTCAATCTAAATGATCTCAGACTGAGTCAAAGCGTAGTAGAAATGAACAATAAGACAACCTACACTCCATATCTATAGGCAACTAACTATGAATGGCGATAAATACAAATGCATGTTTTTGTGGAAAGTTTGGCACTTTGGACTTTGTGTTGGGTTTTATTTTTTGTATCAATGAAAAATATATATTTTTTCCGTATTTTTAATATTTATTAGTGATAAGTGTTTTTAATGTATTAGTGACAATATTGTCCTGTATTAAGTCTAGTCGATTTTTTTTTATTTATCAGAGAAAAATATTTGTTATTTATTTATTTATCCGTGACAAATTTTTGTTTTGTTTTTTTTAATATAAACAACTACAAATATTTTTATATTTATATAATAATGACAAACATTTATTCCATATTTTAATTTTAACTATTAGATATGAAATATAGTCGTAACTAAATGAATGTAAAGTGAAATAATTCATTTTTTTTATAAATAAAATTTAGATGAATTGGATTTCGGCACCAAGGTCATGGTAGGCCTGCAAACTCAGAGTAGAAGTATTTACAAATCATTCATCAAAGATGTTCTCATGCAGATATATATTTAAAATTGAACCCATAATTTTATGGATAAGTCAACTCTTTATCAACTACATCAAACTTTATTTGGAGTAACATAAGTCATTATACCAACTAAAAAAATAGTTTATAAAAAAAAATTGTACAAAATCAATATTACCCACAAAAAGGACGTGTGACACAATAAATCAAATTTGTATAGAAGGGTATTTTTGTGTTATCAATGGTAATGAAGTTTCTTTTATTTTTAAGTCTTTGGTAGGTGGTGGAAGTAGATGCTCTATAAATAGCTTTGTAGCCTTGAGAAACATCATTGAGAGAATACATCGTATCATATCACACTAAATTCTATAGCCTTGAGAATGAATATCATATGAAAACTTATTAATATTAATATATATCACATATATAACGTAGGGTAACGTATCAATGGACGTGTTTGTCATTGGAGATATCCTTTTAGCAGTTCTTCTTTTCGTTGCAATCCGTTATTGGAGGCTAAACAGAAACACACCCATCACAAAATTGCCTTTTATGGGAATGCTGCCTGGTTTCTTACGTCACGTGTCCAATTTCCATGATTACACAAACTCACTTTTAAAACAAAATGGAGGAACTTTCATTTTTGAAGGACCATGGTTAACAAACATGAATATTGTTTTCACCAGTGACCCCATGAACGTGCAACATATCACAAGTACAAGTTTTGAAAACTAGGGGAAAGGAAATGAATTCACAGAGATATTTGAAGTCCTTGGCGATGGAATTCAGGTCTGATTCTCACATTTGGAAGTACAATAGAACACTACTTCATTCCATTTTCAAGCAGGAAAGTTTTAAGGTATTTCTTCACAAAACCATTGAGAAAAAAATTTCTAGTTGTCTTCTTATGTTTCTTGATCATGCTTGTAAAAAAGAGACGCAAGTTGATTTGCAAGATGTTTTTCAAAGGTTAACGTTTGACAACATATGTTGTGTAGTTTTAGGGTTTGATCCTGTTTGTCTTTCTATTGATCTCCCTGAAATTTCATGTGAGAAAGCCTTTACTCAAGCAGAAAACACATTGTTCTATAGACATGTAAGGCCAAGATTTTTTTGGAAGCTGCAAAAATGGCTTCAAGTTGGTGAAGAGAAAAGGTTTACAGAGAATATTAAAATTGTTGATCAATGGCTGTATTCAGAAATCAAATCCAAAAGAGAAACACAAGGACAAAAACAACTTGACTTGCTAAATACTCTTATGTTTGAAGGAGGAGATGGACAAAATCTCATAGATGACAAGTTTTTAAGAGATACGGCGATTAATCTACTTGCTGCTGGAAGAGATACTATTAGTTCTGCCCTAACTTGGTTTTTCTGTTTGGTGGCAACACACCCTTTTGTTGAAGCTAAGATTCTTGAAGAGGTGAAAGAAAATTTATCATCAAGAGAAGATAAGATTTGGAAAGATTTAGGAATGGAAGGGCTTAGCAAGTTAGTTTATCTACATGCAGCTTTATGTGAAGCTTTAAGGCTATATCCACCAATACCTTTTGAGCATAAATCTAACTTGAAATCTGATGTACTTCCTAGTGGTCATATGATTAAGTCAAACACAATGATAGTGTATTCTCTATACTCAGTTGGAAGAGTGGAGGAAATATGGGGAGAAGATTGCTTGGAATTTAAACCAGAGAGGTGGGTTTCTAAGAAAGGAGGGACAATTCATGTACTCTCTTACAAGTTCATTGCTTTCAATGCTGGACCAAGGAGTTGTTTGGGTAAGGATGTAAGCTTCATTGAGTTGAAGATGGTTGCTATAGCAATATTGCTGAACTACCATATTCAAGTGGTGGAAAGACCATCCCATAATCCCAAGTCTTTCTGTTGTCTTACATATGAAGCATGGCTTGAAGGTTAATGTCAAAAAAAGAAGCTTTTGATGATCAAGCCATATATATTTTGAAAATAACTGAACTATGTTCGGCAGTTATATGTAATGTTTATTTATATTTATATTTAAAAAATAACTGAACTATATGTTCGGATGTTATTTGTCATGTTTATTTATATTTGAATGATCACATATACACTATGTTTGGTCATTTTCTTTTTCAAATTCGAGAGTTTATATATAGAATAATGTTTGATGGACACCTCATTGCATTGGGTGTAAATATCTTGAGAGAGAAAAAGACAAGATAGTATGATATCATAAATGTGATAAGGAGAGAGATAGAAATAAAATATCTTGTCGAATTAATATATGAAATTTAAGAGTGTCCAAATATAATTGTTGAGGAATAAATGAGACAAAAAACTACAACTCACCCTTTGGCATGTGATAAGAGTTACTTGTGTAGTTGCGTTACAGGGAGCCTAGGGGATCATCTAAATTGAGCTCAAATCAACCATATAAGTGAGAGAAACACTCCACGGTTAGCCCAAAATCTTAAGGTTTTGGATAAAGATGTGATGTCTAAACTCACTTGTGTGGTTGCTCTTAATCCAATGTGTTGATCCAACCCAGTGAGGCTCGCCTCATAGCCCAACAATAGTATTAGAGCCCGGTTGGATTTGATGGGGGAGCAGGAGAGATACCTAGTGTTGGACCACGAATCCAGAGAATCTTACGTACACTTGAGGAAAAACGTTGTGACATGTCAAGTGAGTTTAAAGTCTCACATTGAATAAATTTAAGTTGTTGTCGAGGCTTTTAGATTTATTGTTGCCTATGATTTATTAAGTTGAAGAAAATTGCATAACTAAGTATATTCCTTTCCCAAAATAATATATACTATAATATATCCTAATTTTGAATTTTGTTACCCCTTATTATTCTTTAATTTCATGGCAAAAATGGGGTTAGGATTTGAGAAATGGAGAGATCCATTTGAAAAGAAAAAGACAGATTTGTAAAAGAAAAAAAAATATTAATGTACTGTCTACTTTTAATGTCTATCTATCTCCAA
>Ga0228710_1008662_pt1 | contig 14486 bp, 8 predicted proteins | sample MedpolnodulmetaG_FD_177995 | JGI IMG/M metagenome (GOLD analysis project Ga0228710, IMG submission 177995) | Root nodule microbial communities from Medicago polymorpha collected in Santa Monica, California, United States - pink nodules | ecosystem: Host-associated > Plants > Roots > Nodule...
CAGTCCCCACACTACGTGTGAGATTATCCACTATAGTATCCTGCTATCAGAAACTTCTGAATAGCACTATAATATGTTGATCACACCAGATCAGTCCGATTACAGTCTGTATTATCAACCTCAGCAGACTTCTACGATTCTTGATCACACAAGAAAAGTTCTATCTCAAACTATTAAGCCTAATAGATTTGAGATCTAGTTACACTTTGTATGGTGGTGAGTGTTGGTTGAATATGGTATCTCTCTTGGAGATTTTAAATGGTATCTCACTTGGAGATTTCTAAAGGTATCTCACGTGGAGATTTCAAAATAATATCTCAAAGAGATATTTTAAATAATACCCCAACTTGGAGATATTATCAATACAAACTTATTGTGATATCTTAAATACAAGAGATGAAAGATGTTTGCTATGTTGTTGTAGTTGAAGAGCTTTTGAATATTTTTGATTAATATTCACGTGAGAGAGAGATTTTTTTTGTTTTGAGAGAGTATGCAATCTTGTTGTAAGCTCTTGCCAATAGATGTGGAGATGTGATTGTATTTATAGAAGCTTATGTCTTGAAGCTTCACAGACAAAGATAGATGTGGTGTCCTTTCTAAAAATAGCCCATGTGCTTATGTTTTTAATGCTTGATGCGCAAGAGTGCCAAAAAAGGAAGCCTTTGTGAGTTGCAGAACCTTCTTCAGAACATTCTTTGTGTTTCAGCTGTTTTGGAAAGTGCACATGCGTGACTGTAGGCCAGCTGTGATATGGTGGCAATTAGGATGTCATCCTTATCTTGTTGTACCTTCAACAGAACATTCTCAAGAACGTTCTTCTTGTGTAAACTTAGATTTATTTTTCTTCTTTCTTTTAAGACTCGCATGAGTCTTTGGTCTTTTGATGATGATTATTCTTTTTGTTGCAAAGCCTTGCCATGACACATAGATTGCTTTCCTTTTTAGTGTCATTTATTAAATGTAACTCTTTATCCTCTTTTGGTGAGACAATGGGAATATTTTGTTTTTGCTTTCAATGATGCAAATGTTGTAGCATAAAGTGTATGTGTGTCCTTTGCTATTTTGCTTTGATGAGAAGTTTTATAAGCTTAGAATGTTCTTCTCTTTAACAAGAACATTCTTCATGAAACATTTCTCACAAAACACTTTAGTAGATTACAAGTTAAAAACTATAAAATGTTTGTGATCTTTAAAACATCAAATAAGGATTTTGTCCTCAACACTAACAACAAAATTATAATTATTTTCGTAAAAAATAAAACAAAACAAACGTTATAAATATTTTTTTCTCTTTAAAAAAAATTGAGTTTTTTTTCTTAAGGGCCTCTCTTTATTTTAAGAACCGGACCACAAATTTCATAGGAACGGACCTGTAAGTTATATCCATGATTTATTAATAAAAATAATTGTATCTATAAGTTCTCCAAAAAAAAATTATAAATGTTATGTACGTAGACAAGTTAATTGAAATTGGCCCAATATAAGTACAATGTTCACATTAAAAAATATTGTAACTCTATTAGGTTGATGCCTTCATTTGATGTATTATTTATTAAAAATCAACGTCTTTTTGTACATCTTATTTTTTTGTTCTCTATTTGTGGCCTTATTTCTCTTTTTTACTTTTATCCTCTGTCTTTTTTTTTTCTTTCACAAAACCTTTATCCTTTTTCGTTGGACAAAACAGTAAATATGATCATAAAAAAAACTCAAATGTTGACTGTCCATCATGTAGCACATTTCACATCGCCGAAAGTCTTTTGACCCTCAGCGTGACATGCTACAGAATGTTCCTTAAAAAATGCAAAAGCCATGCATTATAAGAAATTGCTCCCAAGTCCCAACCAAAACTACACATTGTGGTTTTTGACAATGCCTGCCTGCTTCACGAAGTCTGTAATTCTTTATTATCAAAGGAATTCATATAGTTGATTTGACATTAGTAATTTTTTTGCTTAATATGACACAATATAATTGAATTCTTATTTTGCAAAGGAAATAACAATTGAATATTTATAGTATAGAAGAAAAATTGAGACATTTTGCAAAACAAGGAAGGAGTTTGAACCCATATCTCATTCTCATGCGCCTTACCTTTGATGAGTAGGCAGGCATCATATGGTGGTGATTAGTGATTGCCTAGTTCCGGCTTAAATTATGTAGTTTGCTTTCTGTATTAGTGGGAGCCTTCTAATTTTCTATTTAATTTTATTGTTATTGTTTTATCTTAATATAAAATACACATATTCCCTGGAAAACACAAATGAAAATGGTTCTAAAAGGTAAAGTTACTTTGGAGAATAAAATAAAGAATATCGATTACTAATCAAAGATTTAATTTTATATACTTTGATATGTTTATAAACTGACTCCATTTATTTACCAATAAAAATGATACTAATATATATTTATTATGGTTTATGAGCATAGTTTTCGTTTCAAAAACTGACTCATAGGTAGAACCGTAGAAGAACTCTCGATATACAAATAATACACCAATCCAAATCAAATGATACACCAAACCAAATCAAATAATATTTTTGTAGTAAGTTTATATTATTTGGGAGTAAATTTTAAAATTTAAGAACTAAGCAACGTAGCCATGCAACTACGAATATTTTTGTATTCATTAAACTTAGTCTAATGACCAATCCAATGAGTGAGCAATCCAGCGATGACTATTCCATCAGAAAAGAAGAAGCAATGACTAGTTGACTACTCCGCAAATTCATGATCACCAAACTATGGGGCGACCAACTTTATTAGCACTATTATTCTCCATCCACGAAACATTTGTTCATTTGATGGATAAGCTACTACAGTAGAGACACCACCTAAGTCACATAACTTATTAACACGTGTCTTTATAGTATATGTTAATGAACTTAACATAGAAATATTTGTTTAAAAGTCGTACATTCAAATTTTTAAAAGTTAAAATATTGTTGTCATCAACGTAAACTTATACTGTTTTTGAGCTTCTAACCATGTGTTTAGTTACAAGTTAGTACGACCATTTAAATAATAGTAGAAATAGTTTATTCAAATTACAATGTAACTCTAGATCCCTTCTCATCACACTATAAATAGTTAAGAGAGCCATACCATGATGCATATTTCCATTTGTATGTCCTAGAGTCTCGTACACTCATTAATCACCACTCAAATTTAATTAAGATTTTTTCTCTCTTTGAAAATGAAGATTTCATGTTTAACATTGTGCATTATGGTTACTGTGCTCCTTGCAAAGAGAGAGTTATCAATGGAAATAACATGCAATGCATTACAACTAAGTGCATGTGCAAATGCCATCATTTCACCCAACCCTCCTTCTGCAATTTGTTGCAGTAAACTGAAGGAACAAAAGCCTTGCCTTTGCCAATATTTGAAAGATCCTAACCTTAAGAAACTTGTTAGCTCTCCCAATGCCATCAACATTGTCACTGTTTTTAAGTATGTTTTTTTCTGTGTTGTACTCTATTTTGCTTCTTAACAATTGGGAAAGTTCCTCTGATTATGTCTCAATTTGGTGTGGTGTGTTACAACACTGTGTGTCCCTTGTTCTGTTATTGTTGTAGGATTTGATCTTATAACACCTATGTTTCATGAATGTAGTTTGTTGTTGTTATGACTACTATGAAGTTTATTTGTGTTTTTGTTCAAATTATCTCTAGGAACTTCTCACCACATTTTCAGTGAGACTACATTATAATTAATCCCTTTGCATAACTAGTTATGGCTATGGCATATGACGAACGGTCCCGTTTAACCCGTTATAAAGCCAACGAGTTGAAGCTTTGAACTTGCTAGCACTATTTGGCCCTTTCAACCCGAAAAAAAAAGGGACCGTAAAAGGTGGACGAGTCGACCGGTCAGGCCATTGTTTAAATTTTTATTGTTGCTTCTTATTTTAATTGTTTTGCAAGATATTTGACATTCTATGTCAAAGAAACAAAACAAAAAAACTGGGTATTTTAATCTTTTGAAAAATTGTTATTTATGTATTTTGATTTTCTTGAACGACCTTTGCTTCATAGATATTACATTCTTTGGTGAATAAACTAAATAGTTAATCAATTTAACTCTTAAATTTTGACAGAGCAACCCGACACTCCAATGTACAAAGGGACGGACAAGGTTTTCAACCCTGCAACTATAGTTGGCCCGCCATGTTGTTTGAAATGAGTTAATGAAGGGGTAAACCCAAACACTACGTTTTTGCAATCCTTAATCATGACATATTCTTAACTACTGGAATACTGCTGGATAATTAATAAAGTTTTGGGATAAAAAAAAATAAAATGAATTTTCCTTGTGATCGAAATATAAATTATTCATTCATAGTTCAAAAAACATAGTTAGATAAATTTCAATTAGAAAATGTGCAATTTATGCACGTGAACGGGGGCAAATAACTAGGACCACAAAACTGAGAAAATTCAGTTTTTTTAGTGTTTGTTAACCCCCCTTCTTTCCTCAAGAGAAAGTAGTCATGATTCAACTAGAGTTCGACCAAAAATAAAGTTTGACCGATTATTTTAAGTAAGGATCAAATTACCTTACTTTCTTTTACACACTCAACCACATTGCTTTATTCAATCACATGAAAATGATATAAGAAGCAAAATAATGACATGGTAATGATAACATTACAAATTCAAACATAACAATCACTCCAAAGTTAAAAACGATTATCTTTGGGTGAATTGACTACTCCAAAGTTATTCTAAACCTCTCCTTCACACATTCTCATAATCTCACAACCATCGTTATCAACAGAAAAATTTAAGAAGTTCAAGAAATTAATACGTGAAAAGAACCAAAATTAACATAAGTAAATTTAAATATGACCACATGATGAGCAGCAAGGAAGTAGAGATAGGTTTACTAAATTGATACATTTGCACAAGAGACTTGTAAAGTGATCATTCTTTCTGGAAAGTGGAAAACTCGACTAAAAGGCTTTCATAATAATTTTACTCAAGTTACCAAGAATTTTTTTTTCTTCACAATAACTCAAGCATTAGATGCACTAAAGCAAATGGTTGGATGAGTCCATTTGTTTTCAATAGCAACACTTTCAAACTGGAAACTAGACTATACTGAACCCCCACCATACGACTACCATCTATTTATCTATATATTGTTTCAAGCATTATCCAATTACGGCATAAATATTAAATATACTCTACCAACAAGGTTTTGAACACATTGTTCCTTCCTTCACCACCCAAAATACCTTCATTTTGGTAAAAAAGCATCACCAAGATTGTATAAATTAATAGCCCAGCATGTTGAAAGCAGTAAACCTTCAGGGCTTATCAGATTCAGGACCGTGATTGTGTGTGGCCAATCCAATACCTTCATTTTGGTGCTTCTCCCAGAAACCAGTGTCAGCCTTGGCGTGTGCCCAATAGTACAAAATAGAAGCCAACATAGAGAACAAGGTCAAGGCAGCCCCAGCAGCAAACACACCTTTGCGAAGTGTAGCGCAAGACAAGTCGTGTGCAGCAAAATATCCTCGGTACTTTGTGTGGTATGCATTCCTAGCAGAGCCTGCTAACAAGCACGCCTCTGCTGCCAAAAAACCAGTCCTGATTTTACAGCAACAATAACAAAAATCATCATTATTTCATACATTTATCACTTCAGGTCAATGTAGTCAAACTCAAGATTCTATGTAAGATTGGGACTTGGGAAGGGGTTGAAAGATTGTAAGTCGAGGATCATAACACGGCTGTAAGATCCTACTGAAGGGCAAAATTGTGTTATACATATAAACATACACAAGGAAAAAAACTATTATACATGCATAAAATAACCTCTAAATCACTATTAAACTAAGAAAAAAATACAAAGAATGACTTTGGTTGGAAATGTGTTTGGGCCATACAGTCCAATTCCCTCATCCTGAGAAACACATCAAAGACTAAAGCAAAAAATTAAATGAGTTGGGCCTTGTCCTCTTCACCGAAAAAACCCTAGTTCTAGTAATCAGTGAAAGATCCTGAGGGGTCAACTCTCATAATGTCACAAAAAGAGGAAGTAATGGCCATGTGAAAGAAAGGAGAAGGTGAGCAGGTCGCAGGCAGCGGCGCACATGTGAGAACTGCGTCAGAATGGGTGGTGGCACAAATACGAACGCCGTCACAGGGAGGAGAGACTGTGAAAGAGTGAGACAAACAAGGAGTTTTTGCAAAAGACCGTGAAAGCCCGTTGCAAAATGGTTGGCTTAACAAGTGTGATCCTGCAATCCCACCTCAAACTTAGGAGTTTGACCGCATCGTGCACCTCCAGCGATCCTACAAGCCAGCTAACAATCTTGACTACACTGCTTCAGGTAAAAGTCATGTCCAACACTTACACTCTATCACTTTCATTGTCTCAAATTATTAATGGTGTCTACCCGAGATCAAGCAATCAGCAATCCCCCGCATTTATGTAGTTGGCACATCGGTGGCAGTTACGATCGAGATTGAACTGACATGATTTCAATTCAGAATTTAATTTTGAAAGCAATTTGAATTCATGTACAAACACTTCAATTTTTATCAAATTATTAGAGATGTTCTACATGTATATGAACTCAAACCAAATGCCAAATTCCACACAATTAATTTTGAAGTGCTAAGGAAACAATCAATTCACGAAGTTCATTTGTTAAATAAAAAGCTGTAATGATTGGAATAGTATTACCATGAGAGAATGAAGAAGATGACAGCGCAAGTGGTAGAACAACCAGAGATGAGACCTTTACCACAGCAAAGACATCTAGTGACGGCGTTAAGAACAGTTTGACTGAGAAGCAGGAGAGAGAAAGCAGCAACACCGTAAACGGTGGAAGCGTCGGTGGTGTAAACACAAAAAGTATGTTCATCGTACTTATCAGGAACCACTTTGGCCTGAAAAGAGATTAATCAGATTTAACAAACAAAAAAGCAGGATTAGTGATGAGATTAAAGAAAGGATAAAGATTACCTCACTACGACGTCGTTCAGCGCCTATAGCAAAAACGAAAGCTAAGAGATGGAGAGAAATGATGAGGACTATAATTGTTACAGACATACCCATGATTTCGATGTTCAATTTGTTTCAGCAACAACAAAACCCTTTAATCTGTCTTGTTTGTTCTGTCTTTCTTTTCACACTCACTCACTCATATCTTGAATGCCTTGGCATGCTGTGTGATAGGGACTAGTGTGTCCTTTTTTCGGCTCCGGTTTTTTTTCATGTAAATAAATATTTTTCTTTCTTTTTTCTTTCTATTCTCTTCTCACTTCTCCAAATCCACTTTTTTCCTTTTTATCCGTTTTGTTTACTTTGTTTATAATTCTTTCTTTAAAAAAGAAAACTAATCATTGTATATCAAAATTATTTTTTCTTTTAAAATATGGGCTTTATTACTTATCTAATCCATTTCATACTCTCATTTTGATTTGTTAAACCAACAACTATGCTTCTACCAAAAAAAAAACAACTATGTATATTACACTTACACTTAAAGTTTTTGATTTATACAACGATTAATTTTTTTTTTTAAGGAATACAAAGATTAAAATTATTAAAATCTATAATTATAGAAAGTATAGACAACAGAAATGTTAACAAACATCATCATAAAAAGTCTAAAACAACTAGTATTATAAGAGAAAATAGAAAATGCACTATCATTGTTAAGTAGTTTTATGGGACATACAAACATATTAAATGTTCTTTTTGTTTGAAGGAAAATCATACAAATATATTAAAAATGCTTGTGAGTTACCTCAATTGGTATGGACAATGTAAAATATATGCAACGTTTAGGGTTAAAACTCCGACCACAAAAAAAAATGGTTGTATGGCATGAAAGAATAAGAGAGATTGATGATTTTTTATTGAATAATAGCGTAAAACTATTTTACACTCTCTCCATTAAATACACATTATAAATATGAGTTTAATCGTGGTGTGTTGACCGCCCAAAACAATTTTGCATACACGATTAATCAAAATATTTTGAATTGTCACGTCAATTAAAAAAAGAGAAATAATTTAATTGACGTGACAATTTAAAATGTTTTGATTGGTCGTGTGTGCAAAATTGTTTTGGATTGTCAACCCATCACCATTAAACTCTAAAATAAATAAATAATAATGATAATCTTTTCTTACTCTAAAATTTATAACAACAAATTGGTGTATAAAGTTTTTTTTTCTTTTCCGAGAGATGGTGTATAAGGTTTTTTCTTTTTGTAGTGGCCGGAGTTCAAACCCTGAACCTTACATATATTTTATGTATTGTCCATACCAAGTTAAGCTCATCAGGTGTATAAAGTTTTGATGGTCAGCTATTTCGCCTCTTTATTTTCGTGAGTTTTTTTTATCCTCAATCCCCGTTTTAGGTTCAATTTTGCTTATTTACCTTGACACTATCTAATGGCGTGGCAGCACCTAGGTGGACGTAGTTAGTATACATGTCATCATTTTTTTTTTTTACATTATTATCACTTTTATTGGATAATTGGTATTTTATAAAATATTTTATTGTCAAAAAATATTATATTTATCAGAATATTATTTACTATTTAGAAATTGGGAAGCCTAATTCCTAAACCTACTCTCCTTTCGTAGATTTTCCCCTTCTCCTTCCTTCTAATTACATCATCTTCACCAACTTCTTTGTCTTCTTTATTTTCATCTTCAATTTTCTCCTAAACCATTTTTAATGTAATTTCCCCGGTAGTCTTCCATGTTTTTTCAATTGTAACATCCTTTGCTTCAGAACTTCGCTTTCTCTGCATCGGCCTTATTTCTCGATCCTCTATTTGTTTCTTTAATGTATGGTGTTCCAATGACTACTTTATCATGTATTTTCCTATGATTCTTCATGGTAGCAATAGGTTTTTTTATATCACAATAACCTAAGCATTTGATGCACTAAAGCAAATAGTTTGATGAGTCCATTTGTTTCAAGAGCACCAATTTCAAACGGGAAATTATAATATACATATTGAACCCTTGCCATACTACTACAATCTAGAAAGTTTCAAGCACTCATATTACGACGCAAATATCGCATGTACTCTACTAACAAGGTTTTTTAACACATTGCTCCTTCCTTGACACCCCAACAAAAAAAAACTAAACCAACAAAAATGAATAAAAACAACCAAAAGTGAGTAAATTAAAATCCCAGCTTATTCAAAGAAGTAAATCTTCATGGCCTTTCAGATTCAGGAATGTGATTACGTTTGTCCATTTCAATATCTTCATTTTGGTGGTATCTCATCCAAAAACCGGTTGTGTTGGCTTTGCAGTGTGCCCAATAGTACAGAGTAGAAGTCAACATTGAAGACAGGGTCAAGATAGCCCCACAGCAAACACACCTTTGCGAAGTGCGCTGCAAGACAAATCAAACGTTGAAATCGAATGATACCCTTGGTATTTGTTTTGGTATGTTCTTGTAGCAGAGCCTGCTAACAAGAGCCTGCTAACAAGAACGCCTCTGCTGCCAGAAAATCAATCCTGATTTCACAACAACGATAAAAATCATGAGTACTTTCATCCATTTATTAAGTTGTGACACTTCACGTGACAAATATATATATATATATACACACAAAACAAAAATATCAAAATTGTTGGTATTAAATACTATAAGCTAAATTCAATTACTAATACTTTCTCATGTCTCCCTCGTGTCTCATATACAAGCAACAATAACATCAAAATTGTTGGTCTTAACTATAAGCAAAATCCAATTGTATATTTATGGACAAATTTTTTTAATAAACAGATGCCTATTAACCACCTCATGCAATCGAAATTCAAGTTCAAGCACTTCAATATGTATCAGATTATTACTGATTCATAGATTTTTATCCAACCCAACACTAAGAGTGTTCACATCCAAAATTATCTAAATTAAAACAGCAAAACAATCCAAAAACAAACAAAAATCCAAAAAAACAAACAAAAATTCTCTGTTACATTTAATTTCATTAGAGTGTTGAGTATTTGTTTGAAGTGCGTATGAAGGTAAGCAAGATCATGTTCCTTATTGTCATGTTAGAAGCCGAGTTAGGTGAAAGGAAATATGGCTAACAAGTTCTTTTATGTTGTGATGTGCTTATAGTTTTTGAAAGGTAGTCTTAATGATAAGCTGGCTCATATGAAGCCATCAGAGGAGAACTTTAAGGATTACTTGTGTTAAAAAAAAAAAAGAAGACAACTTTTTAGTATTATAAATATAAATATTCTGTATTTGCAACAAACTTTTTCTGTTCTATTCTAATTCATAGGGTCTGTTTGATAGTGATTTCAATGGATGTAATGTTTGTAATTCAGATGATGACAATTAATTTGAGCATTCACTTTTCATGTTTCCTTTTCCTAGAGTGGTCTACCATTTTCATAGTCTTTTATTCTATCACTTTTTTCATCGCTACAGAGCAGCACCTCTTCGCAAAACTAGAGGCGACGAAAGTATCTTGGCCAAGAAAGCATTTTGTAACTTCAAATATGGTTTTTAAAGAAATATTTTGTAATTTAGGATAACTAATGTTGCCTGCAATTCATTCCCAACAATAAATATGAATATCATATTATGATTAATGGTAATACAAGTTTCATGTGCAGGTGACTTTTCAAGGTGAATCCATTGCATTGTTCTTCCCTCTTTTGATTTTATTTTATTTTCTTATACCCTTTGTTGTGATATGTCAGGGTATTTCATTGTTGTATCTTTTGCAATTTTGGACGACCAATATGAAAAGGTTATAGAGAAAGCACAAACGACAGTGTCCAATGTAGCTGTCAATTTGGATTTTTAAGATAATCAATTTTTTTTGAGATAATTCATTACCTACTTTGGTTTTAGAAGGAGTGTAGCTGTCAATTTTAAAGCTATCTTACTATGATACGATCATTTGCAAGTAAAAATAGATTGATGTTCAAATATGTATCAATTCTGCTACTCTTAGATAGGTAATACAGGTGTAGATAATGTATGTATCTCTATGCATCAGTTTGTTGCTATTTTCTCCATAATTATCCTTTCCATGATTTACATATTTTCGTTACAGTTATTGTAGTAATTCTTTTTCCCCTTCGTTGGTTTCTCTTATGCTGTGAAAATCAATTTGGTTAGCCGTGCATAATGTTGTTGGTGATCTTAATGCCACTATTTTCATTACATTCTGATTGTTGTTTTAGGATTTTAATGGTTCTTTTAAAAGAAATTGATTCAACTCACATTGATCTCTCTTTGCACGGTATTCATTGATCCTCTATTGCAGTTGAGTGCCTTAGGGATATTGTTGAAGTGCAATTTGCTTAAAGTTTTGAGAATCTTTAAATCTTTTACTTTTCATTAGATGTGCTTCTTTTTGAATATTCACATTTTCATTCTTACCATACTCTTTACTTATCCTCTTACCTATGTTTTTGCTATGGATACAACTTTTGATCTCTTTAGTGCAATTAGTCCTTCAAGAGAGACGTGGAGCACAAAGGTAAGGTCTGGGTTTGGAAACTCCCTGCCTTTTTGAATCATGATATGACTAACTCACTATAGATGTCTCAAAGTTGCTATTTTTCAATTTCCAAGGCACTCATCTTTCTTTGTTCTTTTTCAAATAGAGAAGGCTAAGAGGAAAAATCATGTCATTTCTTGAAGTCTTATATAACCAAATCATTGTGTATGGAAGTTTAACTTACTGTTGAATAGCATATGTAATTTGAATTTTAAAAGTTAATGATAGTTGCTTAGTTTGATTGTTTTATTTAGACTTAAATTTTATTTGGTGAAGGTGAGTAGCTTGCAATTTATGGTTCTGTGATCGTACTAATTGATGGGCAGTATGGTGGAGCTTTTAGGTTCTTTTCTGTGAGTGCTATTGGTTGCAGTCCTATTTCTACTTTTTGACTATACTTTTTTTCTTGGCATGTTTTTTTTGTATTTTGTCATTATGGTTTTTAATTGGCATACTTGGAGAGGATGTTAGCATGTGTTTATGAGTTTTGTGTTTGTTACAAGTATAATACTCATTTCTGGAGTTTGTTAATCAAATACTTTCGGTAATTTGTGGAATTGGTTGATCACATTCTAATGGTACCTCAAAGACATTGATACTAAAGGCTATTCTCCTACCACAATTCATTGATAATGACTCTCTTTAGTTTGTAAAATTTTGTAATCCATGTATCCTTTTCCATTTTTATTTCCAGACCGTTGCATGTTAGGAATAATAACATTTTGCTTTGGTTCTATAGATGGTCTCACATTAGCATTTTTTCCTCACTCATTAGTCTTTAGACTCATCTTCTATATAACCACTTCCATAATTTCTTTCTCTGAAATTACCACTTATTTTTCTACTCTCTGTTAACTCTTTCTCTATTTGCTCACTTCTTGGCTCCCTCATCCCTCATTGTTTTTGTATAGGATTTTAAACCAATTAATATGGACATGGTGAATAGTGGATACACTTGCAAAAAAATGAGAAGTGAGATGTAATAGAAAATGAGCAATTAACTTATAGTCTCTCATTTAACCCAAAAGCCATTTTTCTTTCTCCTTAGCAAGAACTATTGTCATTTGGTCAGTTATTTAGATTATGCATGTTTGCTATGGGTGTAAATTATGCTTCTTAGAGCTATGCATGTTTGATTAGGAAGAATGTGGCATCATTCATCTAAGCTTTCATATAAGGGGATCAAGATTGTTGATGTTGTCGAAGTATGGAATGAGGAGCAGGCAAATATGTTGGTCACTTTTAAGATTGAGAAGGGCTGAAATTTTGGTTTTGGATTGTCACCTTTTTTCGTGAGTTCTCTTTTGAAGGAATTAACTTCAGCTTGCTCCATTCAAAGAGATATAATGTGTACAAACATCTTATTTATGAATGGAAGTGGATTGAGATTATATAAAAGCTATATATGAAACTTGCACTTGAGATAGTGCTCACTGATATGACTTTAAAGTGGTGTACTCTATGAAATTCTTATTTAGAGTTGGTGTAAATTGCCTTAAAAATCTTTGTATCTTTGGTTTTCATCCTCCTTAGAGCATACCTTATGCTTCTTTTCTTTTTTTTGTACAATATCATATGATTCTAATTAAAGATTTTTTTAACAAGATTTTTTTTAATGTTTGTGATGCTTCAGTGTAATTCCCTATCAATGCAACCAGTTTTGTCTATTACGCTGATGCTTCAGTGTAATTTCCTATCAATGCACTGAATTATCAGTTATCTTATGATCCATTTGAGGTCTTTTTCTGATTATCCACATTAGTCTATATTGTTTTTGTGTTTTTATGCAATCACTTAAGTATAGGGCACTGAATTTGGCACATTCATAAAGCAAATAAAAGACCAAATGTAACATCTGACTTAAAGGGAACAAAAATGTCATAATAAGCTTGCTATTATTCCCCGTGGTTGAAAATCATAGCATGCAAACTGTCTCGGAGATAATCTGTGCAGATCAATTGTTGAGTTGTAAAATGAATATATCAAACTATCACGTGTAATATTGCGCTGACAAAATTTTCAAAGAACTTAAAGACCATCCACAATGGTGAGTGCTTAACCTACTTAGCACCATATTAAATAGGCACCCCCATTGTGAAGTAAAATAAATTAGTGCCTATGGAGAAGGGTGGATATGGAAGCACCCTCTCTCTCTTCATTTTTCGCGAGTCCTATTTAATAAATCTTAATAAATTAAATAAATTTTGTTGAAATGTAATGATATAGAATTATTTGTGGGACCTATTTAATAATTTCTTTTGAGGTGCTGGGTTAAAGAAAATTGGTGTTTATTAAATATTACCGTAAAATTAATGATATGAACCAAATAACCCCTTTAAACACCCAATTTTAGGTGCTCTGTTGCGGATAGTTTCAACATTAAATTTAGTTATCATTCAAATAGTTCAACTTATAAGACCCGTGCGACGCACGGGTCGGCGTTCTAGTACTTTCTCATGTCTCCCTTGTGTCTCATATACAAGCAACAATAACATCAAAATTGTTGGTCTTAACTATAAGCAAAATCCAATTGCTTATATTTATGGACAATTTTTTTTAATAAACAGATGCCTATTAACCACCTCATGCAATCGAAATTCAAGTTCAACCACTTCAATATATATCAGATTATTACTGATTCATAGATTTTTATCCAACCCAACACTAAGAGTGTTCACATCCAAAATTATCTAAATTAAAACAGCAAAACAATCCAAAAACAAACAAAAATCGCACAAAATTAAAATTTGTCGAATGTGTTTTTGTGACAACCGTTCAAACTGGATCGAATTTTGAACTCCTTCTTTAAAATCAAACCAAATCGAGCTGCATACATAAATATAATTTTGTTTTATTTCTATAATATATTGCGCTAATTTATTATCTGTTTATTTTTCATTTTTTTAATAATACTTATTATGCCCCTAAGAAATACTTATAATATTTAAATTTAATCTTTCTTCATTT
>Ga0228710_1008663_pt1 | contig 14485 bp, 14 predicted proteins | sample MedpolnodulmetaG_FD_177995 | JGI IMG/M metagenome (GOLD analysis project Ga0228710, IMG submission 177995) | Root nodule microbial communities from Medicago polymorpha collected in Santa Monica, California, United States - pink nodules | ecosystem: Host-associated > Plants > Roots > Nodule...
GGTTCCCATAGAATACTATGGATATTTAGGGTGCTAACACCTTCCCTAAATATAACTAACCCCCGAACCCAAAATCTTTTCAAAGGGGTGGTTTGAACTTTTTCCCCTTTTTCTTAAAAAAAAAAAAACAAATGTTCGGTCGTGAAAAAATTAATGAGTCTATGCTAATAAAATAGCTTGATCTCCGAAAAATGACACGACAACATGATTCTCACGTCGTCGTCATTTGTGAGTTTCATCCGGCTGAACCGAAGTGATCCGACTGAGTCGGACAATGGACATCGATATTCAACATCGACCACCCTCCTCGTATCTCTGTGGTTGAGTTGACGGTTGATTTGATCCAGCTGGTCTGTCAGCCCGGAGAGGGTGACATCGTTGCGAATCCTGAACAGATGGGGTGGTTTTCCTCCGTTGTAGTAGACTGCCGCTAGCTTCGTGTTCAGATTAAAGCCAGGGAATTCCATGATTTTTTTCTGGTGTAATTTACTTGTAATGAAAACAAGGATACCTATTTATAGAGTTATGTGGACATTGTGGACCACATAAGCTGTCGGTGCAATGTGGGTGCAACGCAGGCCACACAAAAGAATCCTATGCTGAAGCTTTCCGGATTATAAAATCCGGACCAACCCTCACCCTACAGAATCGGCCAAGTTTCCCTTTGTTTCACCCATTATCGTATTTTTTCGGATTATATAATCCGGAAACCACGTACGCTCCAAATTATATAATCTGGACTGCATCAGTTTCTTCTGGCCGGTGGTCTGCACCACAAAGAAAATGTTGTTTTGGGCAGTGGTCAGGTCAAAAATCACGTTTTTTACCCCTATTTATGGTTTTGTGACCATCCTTTCCTATAAATACCACCCCAATTCTCCATCATTTCTCACACAAACCTCACCCACCCTCTCCTCCTCTTCCTTCTACAACCATGTGTTTCCATCGTTGGCCTTTCATAGATTGTATGAACGGTCAATGAGGATGGAACCACGCTGCAAAGAAGTGCAGTTCATCTGGGGGTCATGTTGGTCAATCTAGGTCTGAGGTTGGTCTGTCTAGGTGCAAGGTTGACCATCATAGTCTCTTGTTCCCTAGAGGCCCATGTGCCCTCGCCAGCATTGTTTTCTTCTTCCCCTCCATCCTCTTTCCTTCCCCCCTCTTTCTTCTCCACCACTGGTATAGCTTACCTCCTTCCCCTTAGAAATAGTTTTAGGTTATTATGTAATAAGTTTAAAAAACTTCAACATTATTGTAATGCATTATTCATATATCAATAGAATGAGTTGTTTTTATCTTTGTCTTTTTATTTCTGTTTTATATTTTTGTTTGATTTATTTTACAAATTTGAAAGCTTAAAATTAAAAAAAATCTGGAAAAGAGCATTCCGAATTTTAAAATCTGAAAAACACTAACAATCCAAATCGAAAAGTATAATCCGGACAGAGGTATTTTTGAAAAAAATAAGGCGCACGAGAATTCCATAGTGTGGGAAAAATAATACTCTAGTATATAAACAAACAAACTACATAAAATATAGTGAATCACAACTGTCAATTTATAAATATTTTTGCAAATTGAAATTATGCATGTTAACAAAAGGTATTTGAAGCAAAGCAAAATGATACTTTTGTCCTTCACCTATTTTCTATACTATTGCCACATTACCCTCGTATATGGGAAAATGGTTTTTCCTTTTCGTCAATTTTTGTTGCAATGCATATAGTTTAGCAATGCTTTTTGCAAATTTGAAAAACTAATTTAACGACTCCCACAATTTCGACCTTTTTTTTTCTTTTTTTCTTTCTCTCAACTCCTCTACACATTCTTTTTCAAAACCACGGTAATTACGTCTGCCAAGTGGTACTGTTAGGGCCACCAATTTTATCAAGATGAACTTATGATCCAGAGATTAAGACGGTTGAGCATAAACGAAATTTTACATGTAGTACAAAACTGATGCGTAATTTCATTAAGATTGTCCAGCATATGCATACCCGAATATCCACCTAGAACTAACAATCACAGTGCTTACTAAATATCCAGCAAATTGTAGTCTTCACAAAAAACAGGCCCCAATTACTGTTAGAGACATGTATAATCCCACAAGACGCATCACTTCCAAAACTAACAGAAAAAACAGCACCACTCAACAACAGATGGTTTAACTACCCATCAAATTTTGTATATTTCACCTAATCCCTATCTGAATAAGAAACGAGTAACTGGAGTGCGATCCAATAACCCTCGGCTCAGACATCCTCTAGTATCACATGCAGGCAATGCGGTCGGTTTTTGGAAGTCTGACTGAGTTCATACTTTCTTGATGATCTGAACAACGTCTTCGTCTTCAAGTTCATGTTCCTGAAGCATAATAAGGCATTCCACTTATAACATGCATCTTCACAAATGAGAGAAGAACACAAGCAAGAAGAAACACAGAACTAAGAAACAAAATGATACCAAAAATAAGGATAATTGCGTATAGAATCAGAATCTACCTTGCCAACTCTCTGAGGCTTGTGCTTTGCACTTGAACCCCAGACCAGAGCACTGCATCATTTGGAAAATGTAATCATTGGATGAAGGCAAGAGAAAAATTTGTCAAGTGCGGTAAGAGAAAGATTTGTCAAGTGCAGTAGGAGAGGATATTTTTATTTTTTTTGAATGGCAAATGTTAGTGGTTAATTGTTATGTTGCTTTTTTTATCCTTGCCAGGACTTGAACCCTGGACCTCCAACTCCTTAACCCTTAACACAAACCAGTTGAGTTACCCCCCAAGGAGAGGATATATTAATTCTAAGAATTCTCCTCTTCATTGAACAATATGCTACTTTTCCCCAAACTAAAGATCCACTCTAAGTATATAAAGTTTAGATGAGCACAGCACACAGACAAGAGATAACAGCCTAATGACAACAGCATATTAATTAAAGGTTTCCTAACAAGATTGACGACAATTCAGATCTATTTGCTCGGAAAAACAAAGCCAATCACGAATATTGCTCCTCATTCATGCAGACATTGCAAAATTGCTCGACATTATGAAGCAATAAATCATAAGATATTTAGTTCTGGGAGAAGGTACTCACTACTTAAACTGTTTAAGCATGTCCTTGTGAATGCGATCGCAGAAATCTTCAACTGTCTTCTTCTTAGATGACAATATTACAGGGTCTTCGTAGTCAGGATTCATACCTTTAGGTTTAGTATAAATACGAGTTAAATTAAGATACTCCCAAACTTTATCCAGAAGCCCATCAAGGTTCCACTCCAGGTGTGCACTGAATAACAGATAGACAATTAGTCAAACTTCTAGGAAAGCCCAAAAAAATTTCTCTCAAACACGCATTCTTTACAAAAGGAAGAATACCTAGCATCAAACAAAGACAAATAAGAAAGAATACAATAATTTAAAAGGCAATTAGTTTCTGGGCATGGGCATGTGCATAGAGGATTGAACATGCATAATAAAGGAAGGTAGACAGGTATGAAACGAGGGCATATTTCAAAGCAACTACAGTTAAATTAAAGGAACCAAATGGAAGGTGGTAAAATATTAGACAATGAAATCCCTCAAAACTAAGATAAACAAAAAAAAACATCCAAACCCTTTTACATAAGGATGTATAAAACTCTTACAATGACTTTTTTCCTGAAAGGGGGAATATGATTGAGGTAACAATAACATGGTTACAAGAATTACCTGACAGGGCAGTAATGAGGAAGCTTATCCAAGATCTCCAGTTCCTCAAGTGTGATCTGATCAATCTTGTTCACAACATAGATGCAGGGTGTGTATACTCTGCTGCCCTCAATGACATCTATAAGGTCATCTGCAGTGGCATCATACCTTAAAGTAATATCTGCATTATGAATTCTGTACTCGCTACATATAGCCTTCACGGTATCAAGATCTAGATGTGTGTTAGTAGCAGTTGAGGTGAAATTAATCCCACCCTTTTCTTTCCTCCTGAAAGTCAGGTTTGGTGGTTCTTTGTTTAACCTGAAGCAGAAAATAAATCCAAAAAAATAAAAGAAATAAATAATTATCAAGGAAAATAAAAGCAAGAAAAATACATCAAAATTTGCTTGTGATTTTGGATTTCTCATCATCTGAATGGCATGCCAGAAAGTCAGTGACAGACAATATAGTCAATAAATATATAACTAAATCCTTTCATTTAACCAAATTCCTCTCCCAGAAAATCTGGGCCCACCTGCGACATATGTTGGTGGTTACATGCAGTCAAACTTCTTTCCTTGCTTATTATACAGGTTTATGATCCCATATTAATATACCATCCTTCCTTATATGGACCAAAGTTAATGTGCAACACTTTTAAACGAGACTACCAACAAGTTCAACAGTGGCTGTAACTGTAAGTTTTTGGTTGATATATAAATAAAACGGCTAACGTTATCAAAACTTGATCAAGGTTATTCACAAGGGGCTGATTCCACATACACAAAGTAATCCTCCGCAAGATTCAATAATCTCTCGGAATCAAACTTCATGACATGATGCACACCTCACCAAAACCTAAATCAAATCAGAGTATGCAACTGCTGCCACCAACCAATAACCGTAAATGCTTACTTTCAGAGTCAAAAGCCTAACCGATACAAACTTCATTCATCATATTCATGCTACATACACTTAAGAAAAAAACACTAAAAAGTGACCAACTCATTTAACTGTAGGTTACTGCACAACAACAACACCAATTATAGTAATAAGTGGAGTCCCATGGCCAGCAGCCACATAATTGGTGACCATACAGATGGCCAGTGGCCACGTAATTGGTGACACAACAACAATAAAAACCAAGTCTCATCCCACAAAGTGGGGTCGGCTACATGGATCAAACGACGCAATTATGTTCTATCATATATCATCTCTCTATCCAACTGATTAATCTCTAGATTTTTCTCAATAGTTTCTCGTATAGTTTTTCTTGGTCTTCCTTTGTCTCTAGAGATTTGACTACCCTCCATCTGATCTACTCTCATTACTGCAAAATCTACATGTCTTCTCTCTACAGGTCCATCTCACCTAAGCTTGCATTTCCACCATGTTTTCTACACTAGCTGCTACCCCAACTATCTCTCTAATGTTTTTCTAATCCTATCATGTCTAGTCTTACCACAAATTCAACACAACATCTTCGTCTCGGTTACGATTATTTTATTCTCGTGTTGGTTCTTTACTGCCCAACACTCCGTCCCATACAACATCACCAGTCTTTAAGTTGTACGATACAATTCTCGCTTCAGCTAGAGCGGTACAATGGTGATACGACATAAACATAGTAAAAAAAACAATACAGCATGTTACCTTATACCAAATCCTTCTAGCTCTTTTTCAATAAGACGCTTATGAGTTATTGGTTTTATTGCATCGAGAACAATTAAAATGCAATTGCATGTCCTTGCAGTACTAATAACCTGTGTTTGCAGAACAGTATACAAAACAAAATGCATTAGTGTTTGTCTGTATAAATGAGGTATGAAAGATGCATTCCAAACATAGTCGTTAATTGCTGCAAATGAAATATTCTGTAGGTAGAACTCAAAAGTTGTCATTACAAAGCAAGGTTCGTTATATAAGTAAACATTAAACACATAATGGAAACTTCATGGACGAAAAATTAAATAATGTATTATTATGACATAATAAAACCCATATTTTCTCTAAACATATTATTAATCTCACCTCGGCATTGAGAAAAATGTAAATAGATCAGTTTTAAAAGGAGAAACTTGGCTAATGGCAGTACTGTTAAATAGCAGCTACAGCAGCACTATACCGCTATAGTGTAGCGGAATTTAGATACACAGCTATTGTTTTGTGACACTATTTAGTAGAAAATGTTGTCAGATAACGGTTATAGTGGCGCTATAGCACTGTTGTTTTGTGATACGCTATTTAGTATAAAATGTTGTTAGATAGTGGTTATAGTGGCGCTATATCACTATTGAGTAGCAAAGTTTTAACAATCCTCTATTTTCCGCTATCTGTGATTGACAACACTGGCTAACGGACATTATCTCAACACAAATACCAAATGCAATTGATAACAAGCGCGTATTATCAAATGGACAAACTTGGCTAATGGATATTATCTCAACACAAATACCAAATGCAATTGATAACAAGAGCGTATTATCATTACCTGCCTTCCTCTTCCCTTTCCATCCTTGGCACCCTCAATAATTCCAGGGAGATCCAGCAACTGACACACAAAATTAAACATTTACTACCCAAATTTGAATATAACTTAAATTTGAATCACAATCACATTATAAAAATTGACTTGTGATGAAGTTGCAATTACAGAAAACATTCATCAAGTCCTGAAAGTTTTTAGGGATGAAAAAATCATTTTTTAAATAAAAAATAATGCTGGAACCATCTTGTCTATCATGAGATATATTTCAAGAACAAAGTTGACTTTAACACTTCAATGCATAATTTATATTAAAAACACTGAAAATAGAGATGACTGTACTTAGTGGCAGAAACTTCAAATAGGCAAAATATGGTACCTAATTTGACAATAGAAACAAGTCTAGATTGGGAAACATTAAGAATCTTAAATAGACATTCTCAAATTTTCAATTAATTAAAAAGAACCCGTGCAATCAAATAAAACTTGAAATACGTTCTTTTTTATTTTTTGAAGAAGCCAAACTAGCCCACCGAAATTGGCACCGGGGCGAATTGAACTTGAGATCTTGAGAGGAGCACACTCCAAGGTCTCAAGCCAACCCAAATAGGTTTCAAATATATTCATTTATAATTTGGACAAAAATATAAACAAATGCAACAAAGTGATAAACTCAAATCAGTTTCAAATGTTTGTCTTATTTTTGTTTATACAACCATCACAATGTTTCAACCCATGCACCAATGTCCAAAAAAAAAAGCTCCTTGGAAACTAAGTGCATGTGCAGCTGATAGTCAAAAGCTATTGGTATAGAGGCATCATTCACATATCATTTACAATTCTCTCGACTAGCATCAGAATGGGGTACAACTAAATTTAGTTGTAGGCATCCTGAATTCCTCAAACCAAAAACAACAATAAAAATATTAAATGTCATGTCGTTGTAAGGTGACAAATTCATTGATGTATACCTGAATTTTTGCTCCACGATATGTGATCACACCTGGAATGCAAGTTAGTGTAGTGAACTCATAGGAAGCAACCTACAAACCAAAATAAGTAAACTTTTCAGACAAATTATTACAGGCTAAAACTTAGTTTACAAAATTGTTATGATCCCTTCACCCAAACCCAATACAAAGAGAAAGCAATCCCATATGCACATGTGACTTCTTACTAAACTAACACAATGAGTAACATTTTCCCATTTCCAAAAGAAAGAAAAAAATAGTGCATTTGAGAAGGAGGAGGCAGAATAGAGCACATATCTAATAATAATGAAAATTTAATGAAAAGAAGCAACTACTGAAAATATTTTCTAAAATCTTAATTATATCTTCAGGTTGGTCTAGAATAATTTAAAACATCCCTCAGGATTGGTTTTCATGTATATCCTTACATATCGAGATTTATTTCTTTATTTAATTAACATTTGCAGTCTAGAATTATCTTAAAAAGGACAAGCATTAGTGGTTTGTCTTTTTGTTGAAAAACCCGACATATCATTTACATCAAATTAATACAATTCTACTGTTGAGTATTCTTCTCCTTTGTTCTATACATTAAACACTGAGAGCGCGTATTCTTGAGATTTTCACCTCGTAAACAATCAATGTAGTCAGGAACGAGTTTCTACGTAGGTTCGATCGGCCGGTGAAGGGACGTAAAGTCGGGGAACGTAACACGGTTCGTAAGAACCCACTCAAGGGCAAAATTGTAACTTCAGATATACATACACACAAAAACACAAAAATAAAAAAACTTATAAAACTTAAGTGCCTTAAACTACACATTAATGAGTCATTAATCAGTCATAATCATCATCATTATTCAAAATAATAACAGAGATAAGGGAGGAAAAAACACAGATAGTTATGGGTAACGTGAAAAACTGAGTTTCAGTGGATGAAAGTGAAGGAAAACAAGGTTAGGTGACGGAAAAGAGTGAATGACGGCGAAAACTTCGCCGGAAAAGGGACACGGAATCGCGGCCGCCGCTTGGCTAGGGTTTAGAAAAGGTGAAGATGAAAGAAACGCGGATCTCTTTTATATATAAAACCGGGTTTTATTGTTGACCCGACCCGGTTCGTGAAGCCCAGCACGTTTTTTCTTACGTTTCGGAGCACACTTGGCTGCGGAAAGCACGTAGGAACGTGCGATCCTACGAGCCGGGACTCGTTCCTGGCTACCTTGTACACAATCACTTTATTTGAAGAGAAAAAACAATTATAGAAGTTCTATTTAGCTTTTGAAATGAATTAAAATCCAAAAAAAATAAAAATACTAATTGAAGATAGCAGTGAAAGGTTGCAAGGTTGGACTTGCTTTTTCTTGTTGAAAGGTTGCACTTCCTTGGGAACCATTGGATAATATTCACTCCAAAAGTAAAACATACAAACAAATTCAAGATCGGCCTATAGTATAATTGAAGGAAGAAGACAATGCATGAGAAATCAAATACTTCCTGTACCTCTGAAAATGTCCCAGTCAATTTATTCAGCAGAGTAGACTTGCCAACTGACGGGAAGCCCACGAGACCGACTCTTGCATCCCCACTTTTAGTAACATCAAAACCTTCGCCAGCACCGCCACCTCCCTTAGTTGTAGGTGTAAGGAGTTCCCTCCTCAGTTTTGCAAGTTTAGCCTAGCACCAATGGTGGACAAGCATTAAAGAAAGTAATAAAATTCTAACTCTAATAAGAGATCACTCATTTTGCCTTCAATATTGTGTATTAGAATAAAAGTCAGTACTGTAATAGCAAGGATGCATGTCGACTATAGAAACCAGAAGGAGAAAAAAAAGATAAAGAATATAAGATTCCATAGGTTCGGAGTTTTAGATACGAATATTTTTCCAATTGTAAACCTAAACTTTAAAAACATAGGGAGAAGGATAGAAACATATAACTACACAAATCAATAAGAATCCCCGAATGTATGATGACAAGTAAAACCAATGGCATGAGCAGAATGTGCTCTGCAGCCTGTGCTTACAAATACAACTTCGCGGAGAAATGTTCGAAATGTTATAGAATCCTAAACAATGGCACTTCCAAACGCAATCCCTAAAACAACTATCCGATCTAACCAATATATACAATCACACTAATACAACAGCACTTGAAATAAATATATTTACAAGCTTAACACTAAAAAAATGCAACAGCATCTTCAAAAACCAACCTCCCCCTAAAGCCAAAACAGAAACCAACAACAATAAAAACACTGGTCATATATATGATTTTTCTCTGTTGATTCCTTGTATGCCATTTAATAATCGAACTAACATATTTACCTTCAGTAACCCCAAATGATGAGCGGTAGCCTTGTTCTTTTGAGTTTTCGCCATCTGTAAAAAACAATAACCGCAATTATACACAAAATAATAACAAAATGACAGAGTAAAGTTTGCAGCTACTGCATATAAAATAATCAGCACATATCATCAATTGCTTTGACGGCATAGCAATTACAATGTCCCGAAACACAGAAAATAACTAAGCAAAAACTAACGAATTGAACATTTTCCTCAACCTATACACATGCAAATATGATTTTAAATTCGTAATGAAATAGTAGAAAATTAAGAATTTATTTAAAGACAGTTAACAAAATCAGCGGTATAAACAATTCTATCAATTTTATAAAAATATATATTCAAAATGTAAAATCAACGCTAATATCAAAATTATTGTTTCACTCGAATAAATCGTAAGTCTACAACTGCCTCCCTTTAATTCAATCATAATAGAACTAAACGAAGCATAAATTTGTATTGTATAAAAGAATAGGTACCTCATCTTCGATGTCTTTGATTTTCTGCATTACCGTCGCCATTGTTGAAGAACGAGAAGCTCGGAAGCAAAGGAAACGAGATTCGGTTAACTTCTGAAGAGAAGTGAAGTGAGATTGGAGTTTGAAACCTAAGAGCGGTGGTGAAATGTTACGGGTTCAGAGCGTGGTGTTGAACTGTAGAAGAACGAGAACGAAGAAGAAGAAAGTGCTAGAACAAATATGCAGAAATGGTTATGGTGGGACTTAGGGTAGAGGATTCAATTCTAATTGGACAGGCCCAAAGTAATGGGCTGGGCTTCACTCACTACTTTTTTATTGAAATTTCTCCCCCACCTCCCCATACGCATTTGTTTTTCCGAAATGTCTTTTGATCTTCGGATTATAGAATCTGAAATGTGTTATTTAGAATCTGTGGTCAATTGAATTATTTTTCTTTCCTCTCTTATTTATGAGGCATGAATATTAATCAGTATCAATGCTTTTATTCGCTTAAACATAACCAATTAATACAATACGAGTTATGTTTTATTTCACATGATTCCATCTTGTGTCTAGATATGCATCTATAAGAAAATACAGTGAAATGAAAATAAATGAACCAATGTTACTGCTAAATTGCACAAGGCATGTATCCTATGGGGCACAAATAATTTCAAACTTTAGATTTATTTATCTTCACACTTATGATGGATCATCAAGTAATTTTGTTCCTCCTTTCAAATAAAAGTTATTTTTTTTCATCATTTGCACTCTCGTTCTTAGTCAAAGTTGGGACACAGGTGCTCACAGTAGCTCCTCCACCAAGCACAAAGTCACAAATTCAAAACCTCTCCACTCTTCAATGAAGGAAAAATTGTATTTTTCGTTTTTTTTTTGGTCAAGTTGTATTTCCGTTTTTATTTTAGATAAAACAGATAACATTAAAGAGATTAAAAATAAAGTAATCACTTTAAAAGTTTTTTTTTTGAATCGGCATATATCATTAAAGGAGCCTAGCACAAAAAGTGCAAAAGGCAAGAGAATACAAGAAGGCAAGACTTTGCTTAATTAAAACACCTTAAACAACAAGCGCAAATGACAGTAGAAAAAAGCCAGACAGCTGCTGCAACTCGACAAGAGCACAACACCGCTGCTGAACAAGACCAGAAAATAAACTAAAAGAAGTCTAAACTCCCAAAGCACAGAAAAAAAAATTGACCGCACAAGACCTTCCAGCAAACTGTCATGCAGCCCAAACACCACTCGGTCCCTGTCAAAACACCAATCAGTGCCTCTGAATCAAACATTCCTGAGGGTTCCAACACCACTCATAGTAGAGGCAAGAGGCAATCCGAAGTCTACTTAAAGCCCAGCACCAAGTCAATGCCTTAACCTCATCCACCACCTCATCTACATCCTTGAATTGGTTTTTAAAGATCCTTGCATTTCTTTCCTTCCAAATTGACCATAAAGCGGCATGCCAAATCAACCAAAAGGCCTTCTTAACTCGCCTCGAATTAACCTCATCACTCCAACAAGCGAAATGAATAAACAAGTTTTGCGGAGTAATAAAATTAACATCTAACCAATCCAACAACAAACGCCAAAACATCGAAGCCACCTCACAATGCAAAAAGAGATGTATTGTAGTTTCCTCCTCTTGACCACACATAATGCAACTCCTAGGTTCCTCTTGGGGTATAACCCGACACAAAGCAAGATTAGATCTTGTGGGAATACGATCAAGGAGAGCCATCCAAGAGAAGGCTACCACCTTAGATGGAGTGGGGGCTCTCCCAAAGGTTACCAAAGACTCCCTCCTCAAACGCGCTCAAGCCACCATCCAATAGCACAATACCCTCTAGCACTCTATAAGAAGAGCTAACCGAAAAAAAATACCTCCATCCTCCGGTAACCAAATCCATTTATCATCTTCCTCCCCCAAAAGAACCCCTTCTAAGAGAGCCAACAAATTATCAATTAAAGCAACCTCCCATAGAAAAGGTTGTCTCCTCCAACCAATGTTCCAAGTGACAATTCCATCATGTGAATTCCACAATTCCCCTATCTTGGCTTCTTTGGATGAGGAAATATTGAAGAACCTAAGGAAGATAGAAGCCAAAGGTTGTTCTCCGATCCATCTATCCTTCCAAAAACTAGTTCCCCTACTATTTGAGACCTTCCGCACCACCCTATTGGAAAACCAATTACCTCCAACCCCTCCTTCTAACGTCATCAAATCATTCCACCAAATTGAAGAAAACCGCGGCCATCTAGATCCACCTATCGGGTGTAAACCGGAGATTTTATCCCCATATTTTTCTTTCAACACCACTTTCCAAATAGGAGCGTCATCATGTAGTAAACGCCATTTCCATCTAGCCATAAGACTTAAATTCACCAACTTCACGTCACGCACCCCCAAGCCTCCCTCACATCGAGGATGGCACACCCTTCTCCAATTGACCCAACAAATTTTCCTACCTCCTCTAACACCTCCCCAAAGAAAATCCCTTTGAATGTGGATCACTTTTCTCACCACCTTAGTCGGAATTTTCAAAAAGGACAAATAGAAAATGGGAATTGCGTTCAAAACGGAATTAAGGAGGACAATTCTACCACCAAGACTCACATACTTAGTCCCCCAAGAATCGAGTCCATTCCTTAAATTCACCAACATAGGCTCCAAAGTGGCAAGCTTTCTAAGATTGGCACCCACCGGTAAACCCAAATAATTAAATGGCAAGCTTCCATCTTTACAATGTAACAATCTACATGTTGACTCCATGAAATCCCTATGGACATTCACACCTATCAAAGAGCTCTTATGAAAATTCACCTTCAAACCGGATGCCATTTCAAAGCCTTTTAGCATCGCCTTGAGAGTCCATAAATTGTCCACCGTAGGCACACCAATACAAAGAGTATCGTCGGCATATTGCAAATGAGAAATAACCGACCCTCCTCTTAATTTCAAAGCCTTGGAACAAATTTCGATTTACCGCATTTGTCATCAAACCACTAAAACCTTCCGCCACTAAGAGGAACAAAAACGGGGCAAGCGGATCACCTTGTTTCAAGCCTCTTTTGACACAAATCTCCTCCGTTGGACACCTATTCACTAAAATAGACATATTCCCCCTAAACACACAAGTCTTCATCCACCTCACCCATTTATCACATAAGCCCACCCTTCTCGTCGTATACTCCAAAAAACCCCAATCAACAGAACCATAGGCCTTCTCAAAGTCAACCTTGAGAATTAAGCATTCCCGCTTAGATTTCTTAGCTAAGTCAACCACTTCATTTACCACCAACACTCCATCCACCAAGTGCCTACCCTTCAAGAACGCGGATTGGGATACGAAAATAATAGAGTTCATCACTTTAGAGAGCCTAGCCGCCAACACCTTCGAGAGGAATTTATAAAGGCTACCAAGAAGAGAAATTGGGCGATATTCCTTCAAGGACAATGGCACTTTAACTTTTGGAAATAAAGTGACAAAGAAGGATAAAAAACTCTTTGGAAGCGATTCATTTGCATGGAATTGATCAAACATTATCCGAATTTCATGCTTCAAAAGGTACCAAAATTCTTTGAAGAAAGCGAAGTTGAAACCATCGGGCCCCAGACTTTTGTTCCCATCACTCTCTTTAACCACCAATTCAATTTCCGCAATAGCAAACAGAGCAATTAAATCTCTATTCTCCTCCTCGGAAAGCTTTGCAAAATGCACACCATCTAATGTAGACTTCTTCCACTTATCATCCGTCACTTGATTTTTGAAATAATCCACAACCACCTTTCTCACACCCGTTGGATTATCAACCCAACCTCCATCCACCTTAAGTGCCTTAAGGGAATTTTTAACGTCCCTTGCCTTTACACACCTATAAAAGTATTTGGAATTTTCATCACCCTCTTTGAGCCATTTGGATTTCGATCTTTGGAACATGGAAGCATCTTTACATTTAAGGAGTTTCCACATCTCGGCGAATTTCAACTTCCTCATTTCCACTTCGGCACAACTCAACACACCAAACTCCCCTTTTACATCAAGATTTTCAATCTCTACTACCAAACTAGCCACTTTGGTATCAAGGTGCCCATACTCTTGTTTGCTCCACCCTCTAATAACATCTTTCAACCCCTTTAATTTAGATTTCAACACCATCGCCATCCAACCACTCGCCCTTTGATTCCTCCAAGAATCTTCCACCATCTTCTTGAACAATTTATTTTCCAACAAAAAGTTATTGAACCGGAAAGGTTTAGGCCCCAATCCTTATTCTCATATTTAAGGACGAAAGGGCAATGATCCGAAATTGTTCTAGGAAGCACCCATAGGGATGCCAAACCCCAACCTCTACTCCAACCATACGAGATGAGAACCCTATCAATACACCCAATCAAAATCATATCACCTCCCCATAAGCTACGACACAAAGATTCCGTGACAACTTCAAGTTTCAATTTTTGAATTGCCAAAAAATCCACCCTATGATCAAAAACCAAATCCTTAATAACTCTATGCTTCAAC
>Ga0228710_1008669_pt1 | contig 14478 bp, 5 predicted proteins | sample MedpolnodulmetaG_FD_177995 | JGI IMG/M metagenome (GOLD analysis project Ga0228710, IMG submission 177995) | Root nodule microbial communities from Medicago polymorpha collected in Santa Monica, California, United States - pink nodules | ecosystem: Host-associated > Plants > Roots > Nodule...
GGCATTCGTCTCATGTAAAGAATATTGATTTGTCTCATAATATTTATCATTTTAAAATATCAATAAAACATCAATTACATTTTTTTCAACTAATACCCTTGTGTATAATATTAAAACCCACTTAATTAACCACTTTAATGACGGGATTAGATAAGTCAATTGATTAGAGCTAGATGTTTTTTTTAATGGTAAATGTTTGTTTGTTAATTGTTATGTTAGTTGTTTCTCTTTATTAAGATTTGAACCCTTAAATGTTAAAAGTGTTAAAGGTTCCGGGTACAAATGTAGATGAAAGAAAGAAAGAAGAAAAAAAACTAATCTATAATTTTTATTAACAAGAACTACTCTGCAAACTTTAATATTAGTAAGATCTATACATGTATTAATGTATTGATCTATTTCATGAATTTCTGTTTCATGTGGGGTTGGCAATTGAGAGGCCAAGACTAGGATGGTTAGAATCCAAAAATTAAGTAAATTCCGCCAGTCCATAATCTGTTGTATCTTATACCTGACGTGAGAGTTGTAAGTGACATTCAGGTTCACGGGAAAGATACTAGTAACACTACAGAACATGTGTTCTTGTACACTTGTTATAGGTGGAAAATTCCACATTATCTAATCCAATCGTGTACAAAATTGGTTTGTCTCTTTTCCTCACATGTTGGACATAGCCAGCAACACTCATAGAAACAACCAAATTGCAGCAAATTAATTGATACGATCATTTGTACCAATATACATAAAGTAATTTTATCATTTAGGTACGATAAGAGCGTTTCGATCACGTAGTTTGGATCTCTTTCGAATTAACTAAAGATTCTTAATTTAATTTAAATGCGGCCTTAAAATTGTAGCAATGTTAAAACTCTTGAAAGAGAGTTTTGCCGTCTACTACAATCCTGCCAAACTCGAGTTATTAGTTTCTACATTCATGCGTAGACGATATATACTTAATTTACACCAAAAAAATGTTCTTTCATAAAGCAGTTAAAGTACTAATAAAAATTAGCAACTAAAACAATCATCTTTAATTCTATCCTTAAGTGTTAGAGATGCGAGATTGTAGATTAATTGTATTTTTAGTAATTTAATTTTTCTTACTTATGATAATATGACCTTTTTTAAACTCAATTATATTTGACATTGTAGACTCTTCAAAAAACAAAATTGACATTATAGACAAAGAGAAATGCTAGTATTCCATTTAAGTAAAAATGTGAATTCTATAAAAAAAAATTAATACCAAATTTTAGTGTATTTGTTGTTATATTACTATTTCTCCTTTGTCACCATGATTTGAACCCTGAATCTTTCTTTATTTCTTACCACCTTGATTCACTTAGCTCAACCAAGTGAGCTATCCATCCCCATTAAATTCTATAATGACTTTTGGAAAATTGTTTTATTTTTTATTTTTAGGGAGTCTTTGGAAAATTGTTGGTAAGTTACTCACCAATAAGTAAAATTAGTCACGTGTAGTCCATTGTCTTTCTTTCTTTTTTCTTTCTTTTTTAGAAATCTATGTTTAACAATGTTATTAGAATACACAGTTGGTTGATTTTAATTGGATGAGGTTAACTTGGGCACAATTTTCCAATGGCAACATAAATCTGACCTATGTAAAAATAGGAGAAAGCAACCTTTCAAAGCATTGATTGTGCTATATACTAATATTAATATGTGTAGAGGAAACAATGGTAGCTGGTTAGTGATTGCAGCGATTGGCCACTTTTCCTAAACAATTGGCAATATAAGAAGGATGAGCAAGCACTTTGAAAAAAGTATCCATTTCCCCATGAATATTGGAGAAGAATGAATCTTTAACCAATGTTCATTTTGGATTGACTTGTTAAAATTTGTGGTCTTGGTTTAATTAACAATGTTAAACATACTTATGTTAGGCATGGTTTGGCCAAAAGAACAGGCTAATACTGCACATGTGACTAGAAGTTAGAAAGAGGTGAAATTAAATTCATCAAGATTATTGGTTGTTTTAATTTCTTGTTGAAATTTGTTGCTCAATGATGTGGATAGCAAATTTTCAAGTGAACAATGAGTGTGTCTATCGTGCTACTGTACCATTTACTCCAGAACATGCATATAGCATTGATGTTCTCCCTTGGAATCATGTTTAATTTGGATCCATATCATGCGAGGTGGCATTTAGGGTAAACAAAAGTCAAAATTTGTGTATCCCTACCCAAGTTTAAACTAGCCATTGATTTATAATTTTAAAACTTCAATGGTGAAAATATTTAAATGGCAGCACGAATATAAAGCGAAAAAAAAAACCGATTAATTATGAATTTTTAAAGCACAAAAAATTCAAACACCAAAACAACAAAAGTTTCATCTAGAAAATCAAATTTTGAGTTAGTTTTTTTTTTCTGCAGAGACCTTTAAAAAAAATAGAAAAAACCTGCAAAGTTTCCAAGCATTACGAAAAAGACTCGATTTATATTGATTTTGTTAAAGAGTCTCACATCGGTTGAGAGATGGCCGAATTAATATTTATAAATGAAGACAATCTTCACCTCACACACCAATTCAGGTCACCTACCTATCAACACACCAAGCCCAACAAATTGAGCGTGAGGAGGCGTATTGGAAAAAACTCAATATCCACATTGGATTTTCACAGTATCCACATTAAATAGATGAGACTCTTGATATCCACATTGGATTTTTCCATTATCCACATTGGATAGATGAGACTCTTGATAAGAGTTAATAAAGATGAGTCACTACTTATCATTAAAGCTAGTTTTTTAAGGATGAGTTATACCCAAATTTCAACATATTTTTCGACCAAAACGTGTAAAATCACAACTTTATTTCGAGTTATATTCACAAGTCAAATTTCGTTCATGAATTTTACAGCAGACATGTTGATAATATCATATGAACTTCTACCACAAAATTTTAGAGTTTTTAAAAAAAAAACAATTAATTATGAATTTTTGTTCCCATAGTTATGAATTTCTTAAAAAATTAATAAATTGAATCTTTCTTTCTGGGGCTAGCTTAATAATCAATCTACAACATATGTTGTTTTTCAGGAAAAGTGGTATTATATATGAGCAAGGTGTATCTTTGATTTGATTTATTATAGTAGTGTTTAATAAATTGAGTCTACATGAGGAAGTGTGATACCGGCTAGAGCTCTATATTAGCCTTAATGATCTATCTTTAACCAGTGATTGGATCTTGATTTGAGGTTTAGAAAATTAAGGATGATTCAAGAAATGAACAAAAACAATCAATTAAACTTGTCGGTTCTATACAATAAACCCAATCTAAATTTACAAATGACTATATTATATGATTATTTCTTTTATCATTCTTTGAGCTTCTTGCGCGTTCTATGTAGTTTAGATTATAAAATTCAAAAGAGTATAAACACCCTATAAAAACTTTCAAAAACACATTGAAACATTTCGGATTTTCAAATCTGAATAGAATGCACAAGAAATTCATAGAGTAGAAAAAGTAACAGTCATGTTATGAGTCTCAACTACAATAAATCTTCCTATTAGTCTTCCTTATAAAAGATTGATTAGGATATGGATTGCCTTGATTAGACTTCAATCCAATTGTGAGGGATTAGATGAATATGGGGTTGCTTAAGAAATAATTGAGTATGGATTAGACTAATTTCAACACCATAGATGTGTACAAACCTCCTATCCGTCTTATTCCAATTTCTATCTACCGTAGATATCCTTTGGGAGCCTCAGTCTTCAATATAATTGAATGTTTTTCAACATTATTCTATATAGATAATTTTAAGAAACAAAGTTTTTTTGAACAGCCAAAATAATTTTATTAATAAAGTTGTGATAAGTCCGTGTTGTAATAACAAGTACAAGTGTTATAAACTCACAAAATAATTCTACATGCTAAGAAATTTCTTATTCACGTTTAGATTTTGTTTCTTGCGTTCCAAGGCTGTTTGGCCGTGCGTCAGAAGAGATATGTTTGTGGTTCTAGATATATATTAAGCATATGTTTGGAATGGCGTCTTATTTGGACAGAATTGCAGAGAAAATCACGACGGAAGCTTGATATACTAGCTTCAGAATCTTTCCGGTGAGTACATTGGGACGCGGTATTGGATTGGCAAACACGTATTCAAACATACGCTAACTTGTTTTTGCAAAAGCTATGCTACTGCAGCATTGTATAGTATTTAAAAAACAATTACTTCAACCATATTACTCACCAAATCTTTTCAACATGAGAAATAAAAACAAGTCTACCTATAATCCTTTGATGGTTAATTTTTTACCAAACAGGTAATGAAAATTCAAAATGTAAATTGCTTGCTTCAATTATTGGATACTAATTAATATGATAGATATAAAAGATCAAGACTAATAATGCAAGCAAAATGCTTTCTGTTTTTAGAGATTATTGACCTCAACACATACTTTACTTTCTTATGAAGCAATTTCAAAGTAGAGAATTTTGTTTTCTGTAGAAAAGGTTCAGCCTTTCATCCTTTGCAATATACAAACAAACATGGAAGAACTTCCAATATATAGATCACCCTAATAGAATCGTGCCCTAAGGTATTTGTATTATCTTTAGTAAAGGAAATTAGTTACCACAAGATAATTAACTACGTGAAATCTATAAAGTACCGTCATAGATATGGACACGGACACCTGATACGACACAAACACTAACATGTAGATATCAGTACTAATTTGAAGAAGAAAAAGAGTTTGAATGTGTCAATACATGTGTCACTGTACGACACCGGAATGTGTCTGACACTGACAGTCACCAGACACGTCTTTAATCGGAAGTGTCTGTACTGCATAGGTTGAATGGCTCAATCTGAAAATCAACTAGCATAGTTAATTAGAAGAAATCAACTTAAAAAAATGTCCACAAAACCTTTCTCATTATTGATAAGTTTTGTATAAGCTGAAAATATGCAGCATGTTGTCACCATCAAGAATTTTCAATTACTTGGATGATCTATGAATCTTGGAATCAACCAAAACTGTGTATACATGTTAAAATAAATGATTTTTGGATCTTTTTTTCTTTATTTTTTGACAGATGAATAAAACTGAAATTAACTTTCTTCAACTGCTCATGAATTTCTGCCTCCAGAATCCAATCGACGACTTCTCCGTTTGATCAACCAGTAGCAAAATCCACCAACAAGAGTAACAATTATAAGACTGTCAAAAACTCCTACTCCTACAAATATCCATCTTTTCAAATTATGCCTCTCATGTTTTCTACCAATTCCCTTTGGAACCTTGACCATATAACTAAACCCTGATCCTTTATCTACCTGTTTGAGACCAAGGACTAATCTATAAATATAACATTCCGCGGCTTCTACACGTGAATTCTGAAAATACAACGCCGCAGCACATTTACAATCCTGTAAGCATAAATTCGAACACGCTTCTCGGCTAATATTAACAATTTCAGGAACACCTTTGAGCACACTACTTACATTATCAATTTCCAACATTTCCGCCTTTTTGCCGTTGCAAAAACCACCGGAAAATCCTTCACTACAATCCGCACTACTCTTTTCGTCATTTGTCAAAATCTGAATACATGAACAGGTATTGGAAAATGTACATATACCATGAGGTCTACAAGAATTTGGAAGATCACATGTGTTGTTAAGTGCTTGAAAAGAAGCTTCAAATTTTCCTTTCTCTTGTGAATAGTAATAAAGGCCAAAATTTCCTGTTTCGTTCTTCAATGCTAAAAAGTTTAGAGGTTGAATACTTTGAGAAGGAATTTGTGCAATTTTCTTGTATTTTGTATCAAACAATAACAACCCTTTTGAACTCAGCTTAATATATGTAATACTTCTATTCATAGAAGGCTGAAAGTTCCAATAGGAGTACCTTAACTCACCAGAGTTTACATACAAAGCAACCTTATTGTTCTCGATTTCGAATGAATAGAACATGCTTGAGTTGCTTCGCGAAGATGTTAATCGAGTCGCTACATCAAGCTGCTGGCCCCATAGCATTACATCAGTTGGAAAATTGAAACTTTGCCATTTCACATTGTTGAATTCATCCACAAGCACAAGGTTTCCTGTGTTCAGTATTTGCAATCTCTGCTTCAAATGAGTCATTGTAACAACTCATGCATCAGTCTCTACGCAATGCACTTAATTTATCATAATAAACAGGTTAATGACGCACTTATAGTCTAAGAGTTTGTCATATAAGTGCTTATGTGTAAGCTATTTTTATAACAAAAGATAAAATAAGACTAAATTATTTTCATATGAGCTATTTTCAAAACCTAATCTAAAGAGCTTATGGAAATAAGCTGAAAACAGCTTATGAACATATCATAAGCTCTTTCGAAAGCTGCCTCTCTCGAACTATCTCACAAGTGTTTATTGTAGTAGATAAGCTCAGGTAAGCCAATTGTTATATTTGTTTATACTATGAGGTTTATGTAAAATGATAGTGTAATTACTAATTACCATTTTGCATTGAATGTTTCAGTATATCTATAATCTATGCATAATACAAGATTGCCTATCCTTAACATTTTCAATATCTGCTTCAAATAAGTCAAGGCAACAATTCATGTATTAGTCTCTATGCAATGCAGCTCAATTCACTATGATAAACAACTTAAATAATCGTTTACGGCTTGAGCACTTATCATATAAGTGCTTATGATATAGTAAAGTCAAATTGTATTCATATAATCATTAAGCTGTTTTCATAACCTATCTTGATGAGCTTACTGAAATAAACCGAAAACAGTGGACATGTTATAAGTTGTTTTCATAAGTTCTCACAAAAAGACGGTAGATAAATTCAAATAAACTAATCCAAACAAGACCTTACCTTAACCCCTTGTCCTGAAGTCCCAGTTTTCCATCCAACTATCTCATTAGGACCTTTAAGCCTTAAATCACCATCCAAACTCAACTCCAGTAAACATTTTCCAGTGACATAAAACTTTGAATAATGACCAGAATCCCAAACCTTAACATCTCCAAGAAAAACCAACAATGAGCATGAGAATTTCCCATTTACACCTTCAAAGCTCAATGCAACTCTAAAATTTGGTACTGTCTTTGTCTCCAACAGAAAACCTCCACCTATGTAACCAAATTTGTACTCAGCAGGAACTGCAACCATTAGTTTGTATCCAATACCAACACTTGATTCAGAAAATGCATAATTGAACAAAAGAACAAAGAAAAGAAAAATAATATTCATTAGTAACAATTTTTTTTTTCACCTTTGGAACTAATAGTAGTAGATAATTTTTGAAAATGGGTTTGTAATGTGAAGGAAAAGGTAATCATGATGTTGCAAAATTGCCTTAAACAATTGCAAATGAATCAATTCATCATGTGATGGGGTTGTACAAGAAAATTTTATTTGAATTTTTTTTTTCTCTTTGCATTATAAATGTTATTTATATCAACTTTATTAGGGTGGTAGAAATTAGAAAATAAAGTAACGTTCCACTGAGATTGTGCCCATGTGAGAGTTTTTTATGTGAGTAAATGACATTGAATAGCATTAATGAAATTGCTAATTTTGTTACATTGATGTTATCTATCTTTTCCTGAAAAGAATTTGGTATTTAAGAGCCCTTCACCAAATTTATATTATTGTTAAAATATTAAATAATTTTAATTAATTTATGCTTGATTATCCCTGTCACTAAATTTCTTCAAACAATCATGTAATCGTTGTTGTTTCATATTCAAAACAACCATATCTTCTTATCAAAAAACACCATATTTTTTAAACTGAATAAGTAATGTACTCTATTATTAAATGGGTGTGACTAATAATGATTTAACATTTTATAAGAAAATTTGACTAAGGTCATATTGTCTTAATATATCTTCTAGCATGGTCTTATCCTACATGAGTGGAATTATTATGTAACAAAAAGGTTGTGTACGAAATATTTAATTAAGCTAAACTCACAAATCACAGTATTCAAATACAGATAGGTTAGCATTTATGTAGGGTTTGAGTTTTGAAAGTGAATTATGTTTATTGTTTAAGGGATGAATTTGACTTTGAGCGTGGGTGACCAAGATATTCATGTGGGACCAATTACATCATATTCTGTTGGTTCAATTGAGTGCCATTTCTTAGTGGGCATGCAAATTGCAAAGTGTCTTCTTAAGGTTTTTTGAGTGGTAGGCTTGAGAAAAACTGGATCTTGTCCTGCATATTTGACGTGGACATGGAGCACACATGACACGTGTACCACTGTTGTTGCTGACATTGTTCTTACGGTTGGGTGACATGTTAAGGTTCCAACTTCTAAACCTCCATGATTATGTCATATTGACTAGCAGAGCTTGTGTCATCTTTTTAGCTTTGAGGTTAATTCACATTGACAAGTCATGTGGGAACATAAAATTACTACCATGTGTGTATCAAGTTCAACCACACACTCGTAAAGTTGAGGGAATGTTATCAACACTAAAAATATAAATGTGTATTGCTTTCAAGTTATAACAGACGAAACTAACCATAGTTATCTATTTCAATGACATTAATAATATAACAAAAAAAATATATAATATAAATTCTTATTCTTTTTAATGACACCGACAACAATCTTTATTATAGAAAAAATTGTTTAAAGGTATAAATTGGGATAATGAAAAATGAAGTATAAATATATTCATCTAGTTTGTTACATTTTTTAAATGTTAAAGAAAAAAAAACTTGACATATATAGTGTGTTTGATTTGCTAAAAAATGAAGGACATGACAAAACAACTTCAGTTGTCCAGTGTTTGATTTATAAAACTGTTTTAGGTACATGACAAACTGGAGGCAATGGACAGGACAAAAACTGATATTTTTGTCCCTCACCAAACCACAACACAACTTTTTGTAGTACAAGTTGTCTAAAATAGCAAAATAGCAGTTCGTCCTCCAAAAATCATATAAAACAAAACAAATTATTCAATGCTATTAAAATTTGTCATGTACTGTTCTGCCTTATGTTATGCTATTCTGTCTTGTATTGTTCGGTCCAGTACTTAATGTTTTGTAACCCAACACACTCATATAGTCATATCGTTCTTGTTACACTTTTATTTTAATATTTAAATTTACTTTCATCAATTTGTTATATGTGTTATTTGTATTAAAAACTTGGAGTAATTTTGAAAAGATAAAAAGTCAACTAAAAAAACTGAAATATGTTAGTATAGATTAGTGTCCGTCTTGAGCTATTATGTGTCTTGTGCCAACTAAGATAATGATGTCCATCATTGAATAATATTTGTAGAATTTTTATTCTTTCCATAGAGGCAGAGTTTGAAGAAAAAAAACTCGGGTTAAAGTGTAGATAAAAAATTTTAAATTATAAATTTATAAAAATAAAATGAAAGGAAAATTCATTAATGTATACACCATCTATTAACTCAGTTGATATATATAATGCATAATATATACAAGGTCCGAAGTTCAAACCCTGGCCATCACCAAAAAAATAAATACACCCTCTATTTTATACTCTAATTTTAATTTATCAATAAATTAAGGAGACGAATTTTTGAAGTTTTTTTCCTATTATACTCACATTTTAATTCATCAATAAATTTATATTCTTTTGGGATTTCATATCTTTCATTTGTAACAAACAATTGATATACTCCCTCCAACAAACTTTTTTTGTGGCGCATTTTATCTCTCTCATAACAAACAATTTTTTCACTACTTCTAATTTGCAATTAAATTTTTAAGAATGTTATAATTTTATTTATATAATCTCCATTTCATTGTTATAGGTGACAAAAGTTTGTTTTTATAAAAAATTTGCAAAAAAAAAAAAAAAATTTAATTTTTAAAAAATGATAGGATCATCGATTATTTAAAAAAAAACTTGATTTTTCAAATACATATGATTATTTAGTTTTATTGAAAATGAGTATGACTAATTGAGAAAGTATATATTTCACAAATTGCCCATTAAAGGATGAAAACGACAATCAAATAGAAACACAAAATCAAACATGGTAGTTAAAGAAAAATAGATAGAGTAATATCATTAGTAGAGCTGCATACACAATCAATCAAAATAAAGAAACACACCCCACTTTGTAGCATACAAATAAATATAAGAAAGATCACAACAAACATCAGAAGATATGATCACTAGTTATTTTTCTCAAACTAAACAAGTTTTTGCTAGGCAGGGAGAGATGACAGGCATCAAGAGGAAACACCGACATCCCAACTAGATTGGCACCCTGGGAAACCTCCATCCCAAACTAAACAAGTCATTGTTCCAATAAACAACTAAGTTTATTCTTTTTGTTGATATATTACGATCTAAAATGTAAACAACTTAAATATTACAAAGAAACTACTCATTACAACATTTAATCTTAGGGTTAAATATGTTTTGGTCTCTACAAATATGTCAACTTTTCGTTTTAATACCTCTAAAAAAATTCTTCAACTTTTAGTCCTCCAATTTTATTTTTTTTCATTTTCACTTTTGGTCTCTCATTTAAAGTAAACTCATATATAGAATTCATTTTTTTAATAAAAATTTTCAGAAAATTTTATAATATTATAAGAATCTCTCCTCAAAAAAATTAGAATTTTTCAACAAAACATGAATTAAATATGAATTTTTTTTATATTTTTGGTGGCTACAAATTCATATTTAGTTTATGTTTTGTTAAAAAAATTCTAATTATTTTTTTAGAAAGATTTTTACAATATTCTACATATTTCTGCACAATTTTATTAAAAAATACAAAAATTTAGTTAAAAATAGGGACCGAAAATAGTGATTGAAAATTTTATAGGTACTAGAAGTTGAAGGAAAATTTTAGAGGGACTAAAACAAAAGTTTATATATTTATAGAGACCAAAAACATATTTAACCATTATTTTTATCGTGAATTGATTCACAACTTGGTTGAATCAATTAACAATGAGATTTTTTTTAGCAATCTACCATACTTTGGTGAATGTGTGTCTTGTTAGTTAAAGAAAAGATGAAAATACAATTAATATATCCTTAATTTAAACCGAAGTGGTTGGTTTGATTGTGTTAGCTTGGGACCTTCGAGTGTGTTCCTCTTAAAAGTCTTAAATTCAATTATCCGTGGTTCCAATTTAGATGAACTAGTTTATCTTCTTAAAAAAATCATTAATTTTAAATTGAAAAATTAATTTAAAAAATATTAGATAAATCACATACAATTAAGTTTCTCTCATTCTCATGAAATAAACATTACTTTTGGATTCAATATATTTCAATCACAAACAACGCGGTAATCTAGATGAATGAACCACCGATATATCTTGCAAATAATACATATCTTCCTGAGTCTTCATGTATTGCATATGACTTTGGAATCACAAATAACATTGCTAACTATATACACGAACCACATGAATATTTTACAAAGATTTTTTTTTTAATAAGTTTTACAAAGAATACATATCTCCTTTATTTATTTTTTGTGTAATAAATATTACTCTTGGAGTCATACATGTCGTGTGAGAATAAATATTAAATATGTTTGAAATACAAAATAATTGTAAATTTTAACCTCTATTAGATTTACATATTATGTACATATTTTATTTATTAGATAGCTGCTTTTTTTTTTATAACTAATCACATAAAGTCTTGTAACGTTATTTTATTTTGTGGACATATTATAAATTACATCATTTACCACTTTAAAATTATACGAGGAACGTCAAAAACAATAATTATTTATTGGTCACTCATTTGTTTTCATGTATTTTTTTGTGTCTTCTTCTTCTTTTCTTCTTTTTTTGAATAAATATATAAAATAATGGTTTAAATATGTAATTAGTCTTTGTAAACAGCGGTTACTTGAGTTTTCGTCTCTAAACCTACTAATCCTTTTATAAAACCACTGAAAAATTTAATCATTTGAGTTTTGATCCTAATCTCATTTGATTACTGTTGTGGTATGTGATTAGTGACATGGTGATGACATACTGACTGCGAAAAGACCTTGATGACCCAGCAAATTCCATCTGAAATAACCATTTTGGCCTTAATGCCCCCATACAATTGTGAAATGACTATTTTGTCCTTTCATCTTCATTATCTCGTCATATGCTCTTTTCTCCCCCACCACCATCACTACCATCACCAACAAACAATAAAACTCATCAAATCTTCAACTCAAAACCCAAAAAATACAAACAACCCCTTAATTCTTCGTGACAACCCCATAAACAACATCACTCTCTATGTTGTTGTGTAAAATATAAAAAAAAAATCATATATGGTTTCTCAGAACTAATCCTTCCCAAACCTAACTTTGAAGCTAAATTTGAAGCAATTGGGTGTGAGTTAGTGAAGCTTGGGGATTAGAAGTGTTATCAAAGAACCTAGCTTTGTTACCAAACAACAACAAAAAGAAACAAAAAACAACATGACAGTCTTGTGGTCATTGGTTTCAAGCCTCTCAAGGTATCAGCGAGTACTTCATCTGCTTCGGTGTAGGAACTTCGCCAAAGTATGTATTCATGGTTCTCGACACCAGAAGCTACGTCGTTTGGCTTCAATGACCATGCCGCAAATGCTACTCACAGGTTGATTCAGTTTTCGACCGCAAATGTCCCTCGCCCTTTCTCTCTTTGTTGTGTTTTCTCTCAAATCTTAGATTTTTTTCAAATTTTCTCATCTAGGATTGTCTTCATTTGTTAAAATTTCTCTCATAATTCAATGACTTGTGTTAAAGTTTGAAGCTCTTTTCAATTTTTAATTATGGATTGATCTTATTTCTATCTATCAAAATAACCAAATGCACTAATTATTATTTTTTTAATTTAGATTATTGGTAAAGTTGTTTGAAAAAAAACATATATTTTATTTTTGTTGTTGTTGCATAGGGCTGGAAATGAGTCGAGTCGAATTGAACATGTTTAAGCTCGACTCGTTAAGAATTGGCATGATTCGAACCTCGGTTCGAGTTTGACACGAACTTTTTTTTCAGCTCAAGTTTGGCTCGTTTAAAGTTCATGAACAGTTTGGTTCGGCTCATTGGGTTCAATTCGTTTGTTCAAAGCACATAATTTTATGTATGGAACTGAGTACAGTCACTTGAACCACATAGCTCAAAGTCAAAGAATTTAGCTATTATTACACATAGTAATTAACACTGGTATGCATCTACCAAATGCAATTTTTCCTTTTTATGTCATATGTTTCTTTTATTATAAATAATCGTATTCTCCATTTTTCATGCATGTTCAGATGCAAACTATTTTAAAGTAGCTCATTTTTATCCTATTATTGCCAAGTGTTTGTCTTAGCTTTTGGAAAAAGATAGGTAGACACCCTTTTTTATACACCTCTCATGCACACCCCATGTGGCAGGGGTATTTTAGTAATTTCACATCACATTATCACCTCCTCTCATCTCTTCTTTCAATGTTTTTGCCGCATGACACAATTGTGTGTGGGTGTCAAAGAGTGTATGCCACCTAAAGTGGTCCATGTATAAGGGCTCTAGTTTTTACAGTATTATATATAGAGTAAATAGTCAAATACCCCCCTGAAATTGCAGGTTTCGTCAATTACCCCTTGAAATTCACAAAACGTCAATTACCCCCCCTAAATTGCATAAAAATGATCAATTTCGTCCATCCGTCCATTTCTGCCGTTTGAATGGTGACGTGGCCGTTAACTAGCCAAATGGCATATCCACGTGAGACACTTGTTAAGATACGTCATAGGGGGTTTTTTTGCCTAGTTTTGATTTTTTTTTTTTAAGTTTTTTTTTGTATCTGCAACGGTAACTTCTTCTTTGCTATGTACGTAACCATAGCTTCATCTTCTTCCTCATTCTTCTCCATCTCAATTCAGTTTCTTCCTTCTAACAGTGAATCTGCTTATACTTTTCTTGAGAAATAATGTCCAAGATATATGATATAATTGTCCATGCATGTCTCAACTGAATATACTATAGGATGCTAACAGTGGAAACTGGCAAGTGTGTAGCTAACTTAATCTATACCATCATATTTTTTATAAAAGTATTTGTAGCATCATTTTTTGCTTCTTGTATATCATGAAGTTGCTGGTTAATAGGAGTACTTACTATAGTAACTACAAAGTTAATTGAAAAGGTTTTTATGGTTGTTATAATCTAACACATGTTAGTAGTAATAAATTAGCATAAATTTGCAAGGTCATGTATACTACCTATAATGACAGTATCAGCACAAAGCATTATATTTCTTAGTTGATTTTGACCCTTCTTAATTCTTAGTATAAGCATAAGCATATAGTAATTGACAGAAGCATATTGTAATTCTATGACAAAAGCATCTCTCCGTCATATAGCAGTTTCACACAAACTTTGCAGATACGACAAAACTTGAGATCAAAAAAACCCCTGTAGTTTATCAGTAATGGTAAAAAAAAAACCTGTAATTTATCAGTGATGGTAAAAAAAAAAAACAAGCACAT
>Ga0228710_1008670_pt1 | contig 14477 bp, 13 predicted proteins | sample MedpolnodulmetaG_FD_177995 | JGI IMG/M metagenome (GOLD analysis project Ga0228710, IMG submission 177995) | Root nodule microbial communities from Medicago polymorpha collected in Santa Monica, California, United States - pink nodules | ecosystem: Host-associated > Plants > Roots > Nodule...
CAATTCATAAAGCGAGAGCGGAGCTTTGATATTGGAACAAGTGAATTTAGACAAGGATTGTGAAACATGAGAATAGTCTAGCAAACCTTGAGACATATAAAGTTTCGTTCTTCAAGGATTCCAATAACAATCAACCATGAGAATAGGCTTGATTGTTAGAGGAACACACTCACTGCACCTCGAGAGAGGCTTTGATACGCTAAAGAGAAACTTGTCTTAAGAAAGTAGGTCCAATATAATTTTAGTGGTTTATGGTTTGTTTGTGAATGATTCGTTGTTATGATGAACCAATAATCCCAAGACGCCTTTTATTATTATTGTTTTAAAACTTTTAAGACCCCAACTTTACAATCAAACTCTCTAATCATTCTTTAAAAGTAAATCAAATTAAACAACTCCCTGTAGGAACGATACTCTCTTTTTCACTACTTCGGTAAAACCGTGCACTTGCGGTTTTGCTCATCAAAACTATGGAATGTATCAAGTTACATCCTCCAAGATTGTAACAAGTGAAGTTAGGAATAAAATTAGCTTTGTTCAAATTTAGTTAAAGTTGCTAGAAAATGCAACATATGTCTATTCTACACTCAATGTTGTAGATTCTCGTAACACATAATGAACATGTCAAATAGTCTTGCAAGTGATTTGTATCTGTAACTAAGATTCCAAATATATTTCTTCCTTTTCTATTGTCTGAATCAATGTTGTTTTTGCTTTTTCTACTATTTTCAAAAGAGGAGTAACGGTTCGGTTTGGATCGGTTTTTGGTAAAAAAAAAAAAGTATGAACCAATGAAATATTTATTGGTACGGTTTACTGTTTTTAAAAAAAGAAATTGAACCAAACTAACCGGTTTGATTTGGTTTGGATCGGTTCGGTTGATCGGTTTGTTTAAAAATTAGATCAAGATTCAATATGAATCATATCATAGTTATAAACAAGATTGAATGTGCATCTAAATACACAAATCAAACATAACCGCATCTCAATTAGATCGTATTATGTTGGAACAAAATGTGTTTAACATTACCCTTTGAGTTTTGATGATAACTAGGTATTAATAATTGTCAATTGGATATGTTAATATTTGTTCAAGCGTGCAGGACCATAGACAAAACTTTAATGTCTCTTTAAAGCTTATGTTCTGGAATAACAAATGAGAGCAATGGAATCAACAAGAAGAAAGCTTGAAGCATCTGAAGAAAAGAGGTTATGAAGACAAGTGCTCCTGAAGTACATCAGAAGCTGACGTCATCAGAAGCACCATATCAGAAGCACCTCATCAAAAGCAAGATCACCAGAAGCTGATTTCATCAGAAGTTCTGAAGATCATCAGGAGCTGAAGATCATCAGAAGCTTAAAGAATTGAAGCTTCGAAGGTTGTTCAAAGGATCCAATCACGCCTGTCATTGCAGAAGACTGGAAGAATGAAGCAACGGCTAATTCAAATGGATTTGAAGGCATTGAATGCTTATTCGTTGGAGAGAGTTGAAAAAGGACAATTGTACGAAGTGTACAACCACTGTTGGAACAAAATACGTTTAACAAACACTACCCTTAGAGCAGGGGAGATTGTTAGAACTAATAATGTTTAACATATGTTACCCTTAGAGTTTTGATGACAACAAGGTATTAAAAATTGTCATTTGGATATGCTAATATTTGTTCAACTGTACAGGATCATAGACAAAATTTTGTATCTTTATAAGGTTCTGGAAGAACAAAGGAGAGCAAAAGAATCAACAAAAAGGAAGCTTGAAGCGTCTGAAGAAAAGTGCTCCTGAAGTACAAAGTGCTCCTGAAGTGATGACGTCATCAGAAGCGCCTCATTAGAAGCAAGATCACAAGAAAATGAAGTTCATCAGGAGATGAAAAATCTTAAAGATTCAAGAGCTGAGAATATGTTTTGATCTTGTCTAAGCTTTGCAAAAGACTGAAAGAGTGTAGCAACGACCCTTGAGATGAAATTTGAAAGCATTGGATGCTTGTTCTATCAAGAGCGTTGACAAAGGACAATTGTACGAACTGTACAACCACGTCCTCCACTACTCTGTTCGTGTCTCTGCAACAAGACAAGGATAACATCTCTGCCTGCAGAAATGTTCCTTCATACAAGGAATGCATTTGAAATTGATCCTTCATAGGACAATAACCATATCAGGAAAAAGATCATTGGTGATTATCAACAAGCTTCAAACGACTTTTTTTTGTGTGCTGGCAATTCTCCAACGTATCTTTCACACCACTATATAAAGGAGTGAACACCTGCTAGTTGGAAGAACAATACAACAGACTTAAGCAATACACACGCATACAAAAGCTAGACTCTCACAACAATTCAAAGTTCATACTCTGTTATTGTTTTGCATTTCAAAGTCACTCAGAATTTCTTAGCAAAGTTCATATTTTAGATATTCTATAGTCTCAAGAGTTTTAAGAGTCTGTAACAGATTTGTATTGTGAACACCACTATTTGTATATCAAGTGTTCAAACTCATACAATTTTCTGTGTAAATCTTTTTGATTGTAAGTCTCTTGCTTGTGTGCTTGAGCATTAGAAGTCTCTTGCAGTTGTGCTAGAACATTGGAAGTCTCTTGCTTGTGTGCTTGAGCATAGGAAATCTCTTGCAGTTGTGCTTGAGTAATTTGAAGTCTCATACTAGTTGTAGTATTGAGCAATTGTAATTTGAGATTACATTTTAGTGAACTCTCCTTGGAAGTGCAAGGGGGACATGACTACTTCTGCTTGTATAATTGCTTTCTATCGTGACAAGAAAGCTGAATCTAGAAAAGTGTCAAGATTTAATGGAGATCATGAAGAATTTTCTTGGTGGAAAACCAACTTTTACATTTATGTCATGGGTTTAGATGAAGAACTATGAGACATTCTAGAAGATGGTGTTGGTGACTTAGTCCTTGATGAAGAAGGAGCTGCTATTGATAGAAAGAAACACAACCCTCAACAAAAGAAACTCTACAAGAAGCATCACAAGATCAGAGGATCACTTGTCACTGCTATACCTAAAGCAGAATATATGGAGCTCTTATGCTTGTTCATCAGTATGAGTTGTTCAAGATGAAAGAGGATGTAAGTATTGAGTAAATGTACTCAAGATTTCAGACTCTGGTTTCTGGCCTTCAAATACTAAAGAAAAGCTATGTAGCTTCTATTCATGTGAGCAAGATACTAAGAAGCTTACCTGCAAGATGGTGACCTAAAGTGACTGCTATTGAGGAAGCTAAAGATTTAAACACTTTAAGTGTTGAAGATCTTGTTAGCTCTTTCAAAGTTCATGAGATAGGTCTGAATGATCATGAACCTGCTAAGAAGGTTAAATCCATTGCTCTGTCATCTAGAGGGAAGTCATCAAAAGCTTTGAAAGTTGTTGACTCTGAAGATGAATCACCTGATGGAGATTCTGATGAAGATCCTACTAAAAAGATGGCTATGCTCTCCAACAAGCTTGAGTATCTAGCAAGAAAGAACAGGAAGTTTCTGAGTAAGAAGGGTGGTTATAAAATCTCAAAGAAGGAAGATCAGAAGGGATGCTTCAACTGCAAGAAGACTGGACACTTCATTGTTGAATGCCCTGATCTTCAGAAGGAGAAATCAAAGGAAAATTCCAAGAAAGCAAGCTTCAATACAAGGAAATTCAGAAAGCAGATCAAGAAAAGCTTAATGGCAAGTTGGGAAGACTTAGACAGTGAATCTGGGTCTAAAAAGGAAGAAGCTGGAGAAGAAGCAAATGTAGCTGTGGGGTTAGTGGCCACAATGACTTCAGAAGCAGAACCTGACTCAGATTCTGAAGATGAAAATGAGGTATATGCTAAAATCCCCAAAGAAGAGCTTGTTGAGTCACTTAAAGAACTTCTTACACATTTTGAAATCAGAACCAATGAGTTGATTGATTTAAAAGAAAAATATATTGTTTTGATAAAACAACATGAATCAACTCTATTGGATCTGAAAGCTTCTGAAGAAGAACTCAAGTATCTAGTTCAGAAGCTACAAGAGAAGTGTAGTGGAAAAACTTTAAGTGAACATGAAATTGCTCTTGAAGATTTCATTATATCTGGTATTGATAGAAGCAAACTAGCTTCAATGATTTATAGCATTTACAAGAACAATGGCAAAAGGATTGGATTTTCATATGGTAAATCTAAGGGAGGATTGAAAACCTTCTTTGTACCTGAAGGTGGTAAGCTTGAAACTGTGGTTCAATCAGAACCTGAAGCTTCCAGCTCTAAGGCTAAGATCACTTCAAAGCCAAAGAACTCTAAGCCTGAGGCAATGATAAACTCTGAACCTAGAACTTCAAAGATCAAGATTCTGAAGAAAGCAGAACCTGTTCCTCAGAGTCTGCTGAAAACAGAGTCTGGTATCTTGAAGTCAAAGGTTCAGAAGAACAAAACAGTTATTGCTTCTTGGGAACCAAAATCTAAAGGTGTTAAAACTAAGATATTAGTTAATCAGAAGCAGTCAAGCCTAGAGCACAAGGTACAAGAAGTGAAGAGTTAAACTTCCAGTACTAACCCCAAAGGACCCATAAAGCAATGGGTACCTAAATCTAAAATTGTCAATACTGCAGATATGCCTAAGACTCCCATAAGCTGTTCCCACTCCAGAAGCTCAAGAGGAAGTTGCTTCTGATGTAACACAAGATGGCTCCCAACAAGCTAATCAATTCAAGAACACATTCAAGTAAGAGTCTTCACATCTTGAGGATTAAATTATTGGAAACAAAGAAAGTCCTAGAAGAACAAGATTATATTTCAGACCAGAAGAGTCTATGATAGGACTGTTATCAGTGATTGAACCCACTATAGTTGATGAAGCACTTTCAGATGATGGATGGATATTAGCTATGCAAGAAGAGCTCAATCAATTTCAACGAAATGATGTGTGGGATCTGGTACCCAAACCTCTACAGAAGAACATTATTGGAACAAAATGGGTATTCAGAAATAAGTTGAATAAACAGGGTGAAGTAACCAGAAACAAAGCCAGACTTGTTGCTCAAGGCTACAGTCAACAAGAAGACATTGATTACACTGAAACTTTTGCTCCAGTTGCAAGATTGGAAGCAATCAGGTTACTTCTATCCTATGCAATCAATCATGGCATAATATTATATCAAATGAATATCAAGAGTGCATTTCTTAATGGAGTCATAGAAGAAGAAGTGTTTGTCAAGCAACCTCCTGGTTTTGAGGATCTTAAGCATCCTGATCATGTCTTTAGAGTTAAGAAATCACTATATGGCTTGAAACAAGCTCCCAGAGCTTGGTATGATAGACTAAGTGATTTCCTAATTAAAAATGATTTTAAAAAAGGTCAGGTTGACACAACACTGAAGGTGAGAAAAACCACAAGAAGGGTTTTCTTTCTTACGTTCAGTAAAACTGTTCCCAGATTCAAAGTCTGAAGTAGTTCAGAGTCTGACTTGAGTTCAGAGTCTTAGTGCAGCGGATAATAGTAAGAGAACAGAGAAAGAAAGAACACAAGCAATTATACAGGTTCCTTCCACAAACCGGAAGTAGTCCTGTCCCCCTTGCACTTCCAAGGAGAGTTCCACTAAAATGTAATGCCGGATTACAAGTTGCTCAAACACTCAAGTAAGAGACTTCTCAATGCTCAAGGACAACTCCAAGAGACTTCTATGCTCGAATAATTGAATAAGGTTTTGAATACTTGATATACAATCAGAGGTATTCACAAAGCAATACGAACAGAACAAACTCTGTTTTTCTAGACACTTGAGAATTCTAAGATATGAACTATTGTAAGAATTCTCTAAGTTGTTGATGTGTTTAGGTTTGCGACGTTTTGCACAGAGAGTATTGGCCTTTTCTTGTTGTAGTGTTCTTTTATTTATTCTTCAAGTCTTTATCCCTATTTATAGAGGATTTGAGAGACGTTGAGAATTAGCCGTTACATCAACTTGTCTTTCTTGAAGCTTTGATTCTTCACCATTGATCTTTTGTCTGATTTGATAATTGTCCTATGAAGAACTAATTTCAAATCCATTCCATTTGAAACGGAACAACGTCTGCAGCAATATTACTGTTATTCTTGTCTTGATGTAGAGACAAGTTGCAGAGATGGTGGTTGCAGAGGCATGCGCAGAGTTAGTGGTTGTACACTTCGTACACTGTACTTTGTCAACTCTGGTGAAGTGGCTTCTGATGAGATGCTTCTGATGACCTTGCTTCTGATGACGTGTCTTCAGGAGCGCTTTCTTCAGACTCGTTTCTTCAGACGCATTTCTTCAGACACATTTCTTTCAGATGCAATTCTTTCAGACGCGTTAAGCTTCAATAAAATTCCTTTGCTCTTTGACTTGTTCAATCCGAATCTTTATGAATAGTACTTTGATTAGAATTCTGTACACTTGAACAAATGTTTAGCATATCCAATTGATAATTTTAATTGTTATTATCAAAACCCAAGAGGTAATTTTGCGAAACACCCTTTGTTCCAACAATTTTTCAGAAGGACTCTTGAGAAAGATATTCTTGTTGTGCAAATAAATGTTGATGATATAATATTTGGTTCTACTAATGCATCTCTTTGAGAGGAATTCTCTAAGTTAATGCAGGATGAATTTGAAATGAGCATGATGGGAGAATTGAAGTTCTTGCTTGGAATTCAAGTCAATCAATTCAAAGATGGAGTATATGTTCATCAAACAAAGTATACAGAGAAGCTTATGAAGAAGTTCAAGCTTGAAGATTGTAAAGTGATGAACACTCCAATGCATCCAACCTGCATCTTAAGCAAAGAAGATACTGGAACAAAGGTAGACCAGAAGCTATACAGAGGTATGATTGGTTCTCTGTTATACCTCACTGCATCTAGGCCAAATATTTTGTTTAGTGTATGCTTGTGTGCAAGATTCCAATCAGATCCTAGAGAATCTCATTTAACTTATGTTAAGAGAATCTTCAGGTATCTGAAAGGAACAACAAATCTTGGACTCCTCTATAGGAAATCCTGAGATTATAAGTTGTTTGGATTTTGTGATGCTGGTTTCGCTGGTGATAGGATTAAAAGAAAATCAACCAGTGGAAATTGTCAATTCCTTGGTGAGAATCTGATATCTTGGGCTAGCAAAAGACAAGCAACTATTGGTATGTCTACATCAGAAGCAGAATACATATCAGCTGCAAGTTGTTGTACACAACTACTTTGGATGAAACAACAGTTGGAAGACTATCAGATAAATGCTAACAGTATTCCCATTTATTGTGATAATACTACTGCTATTTGTTTGTCAAAGAATCTAATTATAAATTCAAGAGCCAAGCATATTGAAATCAAACACCACTTTATCAGAGATTATGTTCAAAAAGGAATTTTAGATATACAATTCATTGATACTGAACATCAATGGGCTGATATATTTACTAAGCCTTTAACTGTGGAAAGATTTGATTTTATAAAGAAAAATTTGAACATGCACTATGTGTCTGATTAAATCTGCTTGCTCCTGAATAGGAATTTAGGTCCTGAAGTCGTTCAGAAGCTATAGTCCATCAGAAGCTCTTTACTAAGGTTCTGAGGAAAATGTGCTTTTGAAGATGACATCAGCATCTGAACTCCAGAAGCTGGACTTTGTGCTCCTGAATAGCAGAGTTAGTGGAACCGTTGGAAGTTACTTTCAGTAACACATGTCCCACTAACTAAGCAGTTACTTTGAGATCTTCTAACGTGGCTTAATTGAATTGGTGTATAACATAAGAGGGCAATGATGAATTTACGCTTTGAATGTACTATCTCGCGCCCCCTAGGTCATTAATGTTGTGTTTGTTTGTCCCCTTGTCTGAATTGCAAACGTTTTACTAAAAACACTTAGACGAAACACACACTACTCACTTCACTACTTACACTTGAAATTTTCTTTGTGTATCCGTGCGAATTCATCTCTCTCAAACAAAACCCTAGAACCCTAAATCTTCAACACTCATCAATGGCATCCTCAAGTTTCGTTCAAGAAACGTCAACAAGCATGCAAGAAGCTCCAACTTATGAGATCAAAGGGAGGTCTATGTACCTAGAAGAATGGGATCTTAAAATCCAGACTGAGAATCCCGTGGATTTTGTCTCTCTAGCACACCATGGATGCAACATAAGAAGTTACTATGAAGCACAAGATCTTATGGAGTACTTCAAAATGCTAAATGGTCCAACATACAAGACCCTGGTCAGACACTTCTGGGTGAGAGCGCATATCTATGATAGAAATGCTGCTAAGTTGGAAGAAACGGAAAAAGTATTGATTGATCCTTCTATGGAAGGAAAAACTCGTGAAGAAATGGGACTGGAACCTTTCAGATGCATTGAAATAAGGTCAAGCATCATGGGCATCCCAGTCTTCATCTCATAAGAAATCATCTCCTTCGTTCTCAGGAGAGCTTCTGAAAGAATCTTCAAAGGTGGAATTGGAAACAGCAAGATCAGTCCATGGAATGAGGTGGTTAATCAATCTATGTTCAACAGCTCAAGGAAAGGAGCTTATAGTGATCTGATCATGGAGAAGAAGATGCTCCTGAAGATTCAGAATGAGAACATACTACCAAAAGGTGGTGGTAGTGATAACCCTCATTGGAGCACAGGATCTTCCTTCAGTTCTTCATCAAGAAAGAGAAAGCCAATGTGCCTCAATACATTTTCAAGCACATGATGAATATTTGGTTAAAGATGCTCCTGAACCAACTTCAAAGAAAGCCAAGAAGTCTAAGGCTGCTTCACAAGAACAACTGGCTGATCCTGAAGTGCTTTCAATCCAACAAGAAGCACAAGAATTAGATGCTTTTGAGGTTCTGGACAAGAGAACCAGAAGCAAGAAACTAGTTGATGTCTCTCAAAGCTCACTTCCTCAGTCCTCTATTCCAAAGAAGAAGAGAAAGATGGCTATCAGGAAACTGAGGCAGGCAAGCCTTGCTGAGGAGGATCAAGAAGAAGCTGCAACTTCACTGGTAACAAGAGAAGTCTTGAAGAAAAGAGCTGAAGAAGTAGCAGTGAAGAAAGCACTTGAGATTGCTGCTCAAATCTCAGTGCCCTCAGATGTGTTATTGCAGGAAGCATTTGTTGAAGCTTCTCAAGCTGGGATTGAGCTTACTGAGAACTTGCAACAACTTGTGGTCTCTGGTGAACTACTGAAGGACTTTGAGGAGAAAGCTGCTGGATCAGAAGCTACCACTTCAGGAGCTGCTGCTTCAGAAGTTGTTAGAGGTAATCCTGATTCCACACATTCTGCTAAAGTGATTGAAATAGAATCTGGTACATCAACCTCAATCTCATCCTCAACCTCTACCTCAGACTCATCTGATATAGATGATGTCCCTCTCAACAAACTTTACAAAAACATCTCACCATCCACCAAACAAAAGCAAAAGGCCAGTAATGAACCATATGAGCCTTCATACCCTTATGTCCTTGATAGAATAGGTGCTTTGTCTCAAATGAGAGTGGATCTATGTGAAAAACTATCAGCTGGCCATCCTTTTCAACCACCTATAATTGATTGTCTTCAATCAATCCCTGTTGATGTAGAAGGTGCTGATGAACCAGCTGGGCCAGCAAACACTTCCACATCATCACACCCAAACCAACCACAAATAGTTGAACCCTTAAACTTTGCCTAAGCTGAAACTGAAACATCTGAACCATCTGAACCACAACAAGAATCACCTACCAAAATCCCAGAACAATCTGTTTTGGAGAACTTAGTTAGTCACTACTCAGGTGAACTACCTGAAGTTGGGTCTGTACTACAACAAGCCTCTGAGGTAGCTTCTGATGAAGTTGCTTCAGAAAGCCCCCAACAACAAACAACCAACCTAGAAACAGCCTTAACCATTTCCCAAATCATCCATGACCATATTGAGTCTATGTCATGTACTTAAGAAGTCAGTGAACCAGAAGCAACTAACATGGAGGTTGAGATGACCAACTCTGTCTCCACTTCTACTTTTGATGACATTTCAAAGACCAATATCTCAACAATACCTATCATCACCCCGACCATCCCTACAAATAACCAATCTTCACCATCAAACTTAGCCTTTCAACCCATTGCTCCTCCAAAACCAACAAAAATTCCTTCTCCACCCACTATGTACCTAGATTCATCACTTCTGGCAGATGTGTGTGAGAACATCTTTTAGGAACTCAATAGGCTAATTCAATCAAGAAATGATCTTATCCATCAGAACAACTATGAGCAGTCCTGGAATAAACTGAAGGAAAGAGTTGATAATGTCTTGAATGCACTTCATAGGACTTTCATGGATGATCGAGACATTGCTCAACAAAAGCTCAAAGATTGGCTGAAGGGAGTTACCAGCAATCTTCAAGAAGTTAGAGTACTGAAGACTTGGGTGAAGCATCCTCTTTGCTTGAGACAAAGGAATGAAACTGATTTCATTCTAGTAGGAATTCATCCAAGAGAGCTGAATGTCAACTAGTTGACAAGGATGAATGTCAAACCAGTCTTTACTGAATTAGCTATGCAGCAGAGGAATGCTGAACTAGAAAATGAAAACAGGCAGCTAAAGAAAGAACTTCTTGAGCAGAAGCTACTTCTGATAGAGTACAAGTCATCTACAGAAGCCAAGCTAGAAGAAGCAAGAGTCATAGAAGAAAAGTTGATCAAAAGCTATGTAGATTTCAAGAAAGAAATGAAGCAACAAGCTGAAGAGACCAACAAGATGATGAAACAAATCATGGAAATGTTTCAAAAACAAGCTCAACCATAGTTGCACACCTTAGCTTGTTTTCTTTTATATCTATTGTCTTTTTGCTTCTGAACTTATTTTTTTTGCTTATGAACTTATGCAATTCTGAACTTAATGCTTCTGATCAATACTATTGCTTCTGACTAACTGTTTGCTTCTGAACTTTATGTGTTTATAATTTTTTTTAAGTATATCTCACTTTATTTTTTCTCATCTCTTTCTTTTTGTCTTTATATTTTATACTTTTTGTTGATGACAAAAGAGGGAGTAGAGTATAGTATTTATAAGCGCTGAGCTCCATTAATTTATTTCTAAACAACTTAAATTAATAGGATCATCTTCTTATCTCTTAATCTTTCTATGTGAGATTATTCTTAGTGATTATTGCGATTTAATGATAAATTTAATTAACATGGATAGAACTCAGAGAGAGCTTACAAACCTCACCTTAAAATACTATTGGACCGAGGGGGATCTTACAAACCTCAAACCCATATAGTCAACGTGTTAATTAGATTAACAACAATTGAACATTTTTAAATATTAATGTTTGTCATCATCAAAAAGGGGGAGATTGTTGGAACAAAATACGTTTAACAAACACTACCCTTAGAGCAGGGGAGATTGTTAGAACTAATAATGTTAAACATATGTTACCCTTAGAGTTTTGATGATAACAAGGTATTAAAAATTGTCAATTGGATATGCTAATATTTGTTCAAGTGTACAGGACCATAGACAAAATTTTGTATCTTTATAAGGTTCTGGAAGAACAAAGGAGAGCAAAAGAATCAACAAAAAGGAAGCTTGAAGCGTCTGAAGAAAAGTGCTCCTGAAGTACAAAGTGCTCCTGAAGTGATGACGTCATCAGAAGTAAGTTCATCAGAAGCGCCTCATCAGAAGCAAGATCACCAGAAGTTAAAGTTCATCAGGAGATGAAAAATCTTAAAGATTCAAGAGCTGGGAATATGTTTTGATCTTGTCTAAGCTTTGCAAAAGACTGAAAGAGTGTAGCATCGACCCTTGAGATGAAATTTGAAAGCATTGGATGCTTGTTCTATCAAGAGCGTTGACTAAGGACAATTGTACGAATTGTACAACCACGTCCTCCATTACTTTGTTCGTGTCTCTGCAACAAGACAAGGATAACATCTCTGCCTGTAGAAATGTTTATTCATACAAGGAATGCATTTGAAATTGATCTTTCATAGGACAATAACCATATCAGGCAAATGATCATTGGTGATTATCAACAAGCTTCAAACGACTTTTTTTTGTGTGCTGGCAATTCTCCAACGTATCTTTCACATATTCAATTCAATCATAACAAGTATAAGCACAAAAAAAATGAAAGAAAGTAGAAAAGGAACATTGAATTGAATACATATGTATACCATTTGAAAAAGGCACTTCCATCAGGAGCACAAGCACGAGGAATGACGCAAACCCTTTTTCTAACTCTTCTTCTTCGTTCCATTAGCAGCGATTGATTGATCGATGATGAAACCAACAAATTGCAGTGCCGCTTCTTTCTTTTTTTGCTTCAAGGGATATGAAATGAAATGAAATTAGAAAAAGGGCAACACTTTTCCCGCTAATTTGAAGAGTAAAACTTTTCCTCTTCCCTAATTGATGATGGGACACGTTTATTTTATTTTATTTTATAAATAAATAGATGGGTAATAGTCCATTGAGTAGTCATGATAATTTATCAAAGTATTGAAATTTATTTGATTGTGCACTTTGTTGGTCTAATTCATCATTAACTTTAAAATTGTCATTAACTCTTTTTATATAGGGGTTGATATGACATTAAGTAAGTATTTATAGAGACTGATATGATAATAAATAAATATACTGAAGGACTAATACGATAATATTAACAAAATATTTTAATGCAAAATACTATTTTGACTAACATAGTGCATAATCATAAACTGTTTTGAAATTTTGATATACTGAAGAACTATTGTGACTACTCGTTACACATTTAGAAACCAAAATGATTATTGCCCATTTTTTAAATAGAGTTACTACTTGCTAGTTTTATTAATGATTTTTTTTAGGCTTAACTATATTTTTTGGTCCCTCTTTCATATTTTTAAATTTTAAAATGATCATATTTCAATTGAAATTTTAATGGGGCTCAATGGTTGTTGATCATTTCACATCATCAAATTGTAAGAGACGACGTTTAAAATATCTTACATAATTATTTATGGACAATCAAGATTTGTTGGTCTGAACTATTATCCAATGAGATTCAAGGTGTGTCCATCGTATGATATTGTCTAACTTTGGATCCCAAATTGAGTTCGGGTCTAACAAGATCTCATGTATCTCATGACCTATCTCATGAACTTTGAGATAGCAGACAAGATCTTCGACACTTAAAGTGTTTAAATCTTTAGCTTTCTCAATAACAGTCACTTTAGGTCTCCATCTTGCAGGTAAGCTTCTTAGTATCTTGCTCACATGATCAGAATCTACATAGCTTTTCTTCAGTATTTGAAGTCCAGAAACTAGAGTCTGAAATCTTTAGTACATTTGCTCAATACTTTCATCCTCTTTCATCTTGAACAACTCATACTGATGTACAAGCATAAGAGCTTTTGATTCTCTGACTTTCTTACTGCCTTCATAGTTTGCACAGAGAGAAGCAAACATTACCTTTGCAGTGGACTTGTCACTCATCTTCATATATTCTGTTTTAGGTATAGCAGTGACAAGTGATCCTCTGATCCTGTGATGCTTCTTGTAGAGTTTCTTCTGTTCAGGGGTGTGATTCTTTCTATCAATAGCAGCTCCTTCTTCATCAAGGACTAAGTCACCAACATCATCTTCCAGAATGTCCCATAGTTCTTCATCTAAACTCATGACATAACTGTAGAAGTTGGTTTTCCACCAAGAAAATTCTTCAGGATCTCCATTAAATCTTGGCACTTTTCCAAATTCAGCTTTCTTGTCACCAAAACCATAATCATATGGTACAGCTGCACCAGAACGAGAAGTAGATTCTTCAGCAGACATGTTTTTCAAATATCATTTTATGTTACACTGTTAAGTGTTAAGATAACAGACCAAGGCTCAAGATACCAATTGAAGGTGAGAAAAACACAAGAAGGGTGGGTTGAATTGTGTTTGTTTTTTCTTCGTTTTCTCCTACTGAAGTCACTGTTCAAAAGCAGATAAAGTTCAGCTTTTGAAGTGATGATCAGAATCTAAGATGCAGTGGATAAAAAAAGAGAGGGAGAGAGAAGAAAGACACAAAGCAATTATACAGGTTCCTTCCACAAACCGGAAGTAGTCATGTCCCCCTTGCACTTCAAAGGAGAGTTCACTAAAATGTAATCTCAAATTACAATTGCTCAATACTACAACTAGTACGAGACTTCAAATTACTCAAGCACAACTGCAAGAGATTTCCTATGTTCAAGCACACAAGCAAGAGACTTTCAATGCTCAAGCACAACTGCAAGAGACTTCTAATGCTCAAGCACACAAGCAAGAGACTTGCAATCAAACAGATTTACACAGAAAATTGTTTGAGTTTGAGCACTTGATATACAATCAGTGGTGTTCACAATACAAATCAGTTACAGACTCTTACGACTCTTGAGACTATAGAATTTCTAAAATATGGACTTTGCTAAGAAATTCTAAGTGACTTTGAAATGCAAAACAATAACAGAGTATGAACTTTGAATTGTTGTGAGAGTCTAGCTTTTGTATGCGTG
>Ga0228710_1008671_pt1 | contig 14477 bp, 9 predicted proteins | sample MedpolnodulmetaG_FD_177995 | JGI IMG/M metagenome (GOLD analysis project Ga0228710, IMG submission 177995) | Root nodule microbial communities from Medicago polymorpha collected in Santa Monica, California, United States - pink nodules | ecosystem: Host-associated > Plants > Roots > Nodule...
TTTAGATGTAACAAATAAGAGTTATAGATAATATAATAATAAAAGTTGTTACAAAAAAAAAATATAACAAAATAATAATGATAATTGTTATAAGAATAAAATAACCTAATAATAATAAATAATAATAAAAGTTGTTACAAGGTTAATATTGAGATTTGAAATTAATTTAAGGATAATTATGGCAATGCAATCAAATTTTAAAAAGATTTGCTCTTCTCCCCTTCCCTTCCCTCCCCTTCTAAAAATTGAACCAAACACTTCAAATTAAAAATCTTCTCTCCCCTCCCCGCCCCTCCCCTCCAAAACTCTCGAACCAAACGGACCCTAATTGTGTGTTTTACATGTTTCTTCAGGGGGATTCACCAAGTTTAGCAGGACTGGATTATCCGAAGTACAAGTCAGAGAACAGGATTATACCTGATGGTGTGAATGCAAAGGTAGTGTGAAGCTAGCTACATGTGAATGCAATTTACTGTAATTGAAACTTCATCGCATATAGGTTCTGTCGTGGTGGCACACTTACTGTGATGAATGATGATAGTTAGTAATGAATGGAGGCATGTTTCTGTTTCTGTGAATGAATTGAGCTTTGTGTATTCATCAATCAGTACTTATCTTTACTTATTTTGTTTATTTATTTACACTTTCAATTAACAAGTTTCTTTTTGGGGGATTATTAGGTACTCTCGGCTTAGGAACTATGTCAGTCTTTACTTTGATGAGATGAGATTATTTCTGGCTCCTAGCCGGAGATACTAGTTTACAGAACAAATCATAATCATATATGGATACCAATTAATACCAAATCAATTGCCAAGGCCAAATCAGTGTTATACATGCTAAAATTCAAACACCACTTTAACAAACCCAAAGGTTTTGTAGAAGTTAAGCGGTGTTTGGTTTTTGGTTTTTGCTTACTAGAACTAACCTGAACTCACCACAAAATTCAACACCTAGCTTAGAATAGTAGTAGTTTTTTTCTTCTTCCAGTGTCCAACTTTGTATGACCTGATATATTATGATCATAATTGGACTACATGTCACATGTCAGATTTACGCAAAGCTAAATTCATTCATTAGTTTTCGTAATTATTAGAATGAAAAGTTGAAGTCTCAATGCTTAATTAACAAAGCAACTAGTAAGTAAGTCACCATCAAAAGTCAAAACATAAATTCATTTGCACTAGAAATAAAGAAAGGACAAAAAACATGACTCAATAAAGATAAATAACAACAAAAAAAAGACCATACTCTTCTATTTAACTTCGACATGAATCAGATCAGTTTCCTTCATAACAGGAAGTCACGATATATACCAGATATGACAGATGACGCCCATATACCGCAAAAAACGATAGAAAAAATATCTTCACAATCCATTGTTTTGACCTTTTCCTTCAATCGATCCATTTTCTCTTTACGACCTAAAAACAATAAAGCAAAGAAAAAGTTTAAGTATGAGAGAATCAAATCAACATGAACAGAAATTTAAGATATTATCATGTGTTAATAAATTAGAAGTAACAATTACTGAGACTTTTGGGGCCACTGGGAGTGTCGCTTTCTCGGGCATGCGGTAAGTGAGGGGGCGAGTGAGAGGTGGAGGCATGGAGTTGAAACCGTTGTAAGCGGAAAAGTCTGGGATGGAGTTGAAAGAGCGGTAAGCGTAAGAGGCTATGAGGGAAGAGGCGGCGACACCAAGGAGAGGAGACTTTGGGGAAGAGTTTGGTGAAGAGACGACCGGAGGAAGCCTGGAGTTGAAACAGTTGTGAGCAGAAAACGTGGGCATGGAGTTGAAACAGTGGTTAAGCGGAAGAAGCTGGCATGGAGTTGAAAGAGCGGTAAGCGGATAAACCTATGAGGGAAGGGGCGACGAGGCGAATGAGAGGGGGCTAGGGGGAAGAGCCGGCCGATCAATAGAGAGGGGGCATGGGCTCGGGGGAAGAGGTGACCATGCGACGGAGAGGGGGCATGGACTTTGGGAAAGAGGGCTACCGAGCGAAGAAGAGGGAGCATGGACTTCAAAGAGCCGTAAGCGAAAAAGGCGATAGGGCAAAGGAGAGAAAAGGCAACGGGGTTAAGGAGATCGGAGGAGAGTAAGAGTTGATCAGAAGCCATTGAGATTTGATTAGAAGCCATTGAGAAGGTAGGGATTGCCGCAAATAAGAGTGAGTTGTATGTTCATTTGAGGGCGTGAATGGCTTTTCCATACTTTACTTGTGTAGCAAGCAAATTAGTTGCTTTTTCCCCAAGCCCTAATGTTACCGTAATATACTAGTTACTTGGCCAGGAGTTTTTTATTATTATTGGACGAAAATTTATGTTGGAAAATTTACTGTCTCTAACGAGTAACGACTCTACAGGAGACTACACTCCACCTATAGTTTGATTACATATATCATGTATATAAATGTATCTTTACGTTAAAATATTAGTCTTGTCCTATCTCAAGCCAATTAAAGTGAGTAAATTCATTCATGTGCATTTTATATATGATAGAGGAGCGTGTTTATCTTCAAGAGCTGCAAGCCTTTCCAATAAGAAATCACACTAAGGAGAATGAGTAGGGTGTTTATCTTCACTTAAACATAAATGGGTTGATTCATCAAATTTTGGAAAAGATTAGCAACTCATCAAGTCTGCAACCACGAAGGAAACAATATGATACACCACCGCCAATAACTGTTCCATTTAATCGGTTGATTCATAAAGTTCACTGTTTCGAGGAAGGGCTTGGAAAGTTAATTATTCCATGAGTTTACGACAAAGATCGAAAATGATAAAGGGGGATTTTGTGTTGTGTCACAGTTGAGGCAACCTGCGATGGTGCTCATACACGTTTTGTCGGAGTCGACAAGGAGGAGTCGGGAGGGAGCATGTAAGGAGACACATAGTGGTAGAACTGTAATAAGTGACAACATTCGTAATGATTATTTTTCAGTAATTTCATTTTTTTCACTTGATATAATTATAATTGGAAAAATATTATAAATACTCCAATCGTAAATCGTCAATAGTAGAAAAATGGAAAAATATAACTTTTGTCAATATAAAAAGCTTTCAGGTATTCAACTTAATATTCCACTTAACCAATAAGCACTTGTCATTTAAAATTTGTATATCGAGTTGTTTATGTTGAAATATGCATGAAAATTGAGTTAAAAAGTCTAAGATGACACAACTTTAGCTACTTTTCAATTATTATGGAGTTCCTACATGTATCAAAACTATAGCTACTTTTCAATTATTATGGAGTTCCTACATGTATGAAAACTACTATTGTTAATGAAACTACTATTATTAATGAAATGCTATAATTTTTTCATGAAAAAAAAAACTAATTATGTTGTATTTCTTTTTTTGAGAGGATGTTGCAATTTTTGGTGTCGAAATCTTTGTTCTGTTATAAACTTACAAGAGTTGCAGAGTTCATATGAAGGAAAGGAATTACAACTTTAAGTTCAATAGGAGAAAAACATGTTAAAAAATCGACATTGAGAACCTTCATTGAAGTTTAATGGCCAAGAAGCATATATCTTTGAGGAGCTTATGTATACATTTTCCCATTACTGCGAAAAAGGGTTTGTTAATATTACCAACGATGTTCCCAAATATTTCGGTTCCAAAACATTGCATAGTCTCTTTAGATAATAAATTTGAAAGAATTTCATACTTCTAAAGAGATAATATTTAGTGTTTAATCTTGTCATAAAAATTTGGAACAAGGTTAACAAGTCAAATGACAACCCAAAAAATAAAAGAAAACGGCCTTATAAAAATTATAATTAAATGCATCCTTATAATATTATAATTAAATTCATCTTCGAATACTTCAAAAAAAAAAAATTAAAATTCATCTTCGAACATGAACCCCTTCTTTTAGAGTATCTTCAGGCCAATACTTGCAAATGTGTAAGTAAAAAAATATACACGTATTTGATACAAAAGGCACTTGTATTTTCTTGTTGTTCAATCTATGATTAGTAATTGGAGTGTTGGACTCTAGATGTTAAAAAATCAACGAATTTGTTTGAACATAATTCCGATAACGAAAATCAAAAGTAAACTGATAAATATCTCACACCACAATTTAGCGTTTGGGATTTTAAATTGCTAGTCCTGTCCCTTCCCACCTGCCAAATCAGCAACTATGAAGTTATTGAAGTATTAATAAATGAATAACCAAAAAATATATTAATACATAAACGGTCTTAAAATATAATTTCGGGTGTCTAAAACAATTATTAACATATGTACATGAAGTAAACATGTCAACAGAACTTGAAAGAGGATAAGTGATAATCACAGATTCAGCCCAACGTATAACCTATATCACCAGTCAGTTTTGTGTCTCAACCATTATAATTTGGAAATTATATTTAAATGCCAAACAAGGCGGTTGAATGCAACTGAGTTTGGAGGGATCAAACTCAATCCACTGAAGAACCTTCACCAAAGGAAATCAGCCAATTTTACCTGCTACTGTCCAGAGTTTCCCAAAAGCCGCTCAACCGCTGCATGAACATTCCCTGATGTAGCAATAAGAGCCCTTAAGTTCTCTTGCGTGTCAAAGAATCCCATCTCTTGAAGCTGGGTAAGCTGGGTAGCATACAATGTCTCTGGAGGCTCTGGGAAGACATAGAGGAGAGATTAGTATAAAAATTATTTATTTAGAATAGTAATGCAGGTAGAAAATTACAAAAACAATAGCAATCCTAACTAACCATTTGATCTGTTTGGAACAGCTAGGCTACCAGCTCCAAGTCCACCAAACATGCTCGATAACATCTCCAACCCCAAGTTGTTCCCTGGTCCTAGGAACAGAAACGAATTTAAGCAATTACAACAAAAAAAATAATGATTATAATTTTTTAATGTGCAAATGGCAATTGCATCATCCAGCTGCCCCCTGCCCCCTTAAAAACCTCCCCCATCATTGCTATTCTATAGATGCATGGGACCTTCAAAAGCAAGGCTGACTCAATATCAGTGTTAAAAAAAAGGCAGTATAGGTGGCAACATGCAGAACAGTATTTGGGTATTAGGTAAGCTACCGTATATGTGGTATTCATGGCGGGGTATGGCGGTTGCCATTATAATGGCACCGCCAACAGAGGAATATCTGAAATGGCGAATGGGAGGCAAGGGCAAAAAGAAATAGAGGGATGGGACTAGTCAGGCAAAAAGAAATAGAGATGGCACCCACACCTCATGAAAGTAAACCCTAAAAAAAGATGGCAGGCATATTTTCAGTAGATTAAGTCATATGAAGAAGGAGATGAAGGGTTACTTGGACCACCTTATAAATACATCATTCAAATATAATTGAGGCCATAGTAGAAGAGGAGATGAAGGGTCTTTTTATTGAGGAAAAAACCCACTTATAAACCTGGGCAGCCTCTACATGTATAACATATTAACATGAAATAAAAATTGAAGCCTTGCAGAAGAGGAGGCCTAAAGCTTCAGCTTTATTGCCCATGCCATTTGGTTGGCCATGTAAATGGTTTCACATGCATAAATGGATACGAAGGATTCAGTTAGGCGCAGCTTAAATTTGGTTAGAAACGGTTTAAGGCACTGCCCTACCTCAAGGGCCACATAACTTAAACACCCAGATCAACCTATATGATTCATCATCCACCTAATAAAAGACTTAGCTAAGATCTTAGGGAAAACCTCATAGTAGACAAATTTTCAATGTAAAGGATGCAGAGAGCATGTAGAAGAGGATACACAAACACATTAATGTTCCATTGATCCAAAACGTTATAATTCACAATAATTCAAATTTAGATTGGTGATCTTAAGAGATGGTCAAGGAATTTGAAGTGAAGTGCTGAAATATTCCAAACAGACTAACAGAGCATAGTTATATAAACAGAAACCATAAAAGAATGCAAAATTGTCTTGCATACCAGTGCCTCCACCTGTTTGACCTGGTTCCCTGCACAAAGCGTATCATTTTAGATGACCCAGCCAGTAGCAAATAGTAAACAAAATAAAATCAAAAAGAGCATCAAAATTCAAACTTCACTACTTATTTAGTCACAAGGCAAATTTCCACTGAAGTTGTATTGGGGGCAGGTTAAGAAAAGTTTAGGATGACAGAAGGATTACCCCAATGCAAATCACATACTCAAAAAGGATTTATAGCAGGATTTGAATGAAGGAACCATAGGTTCAAATACAACCCACGCAAATGTCATCAGAAAAAGGCCATTATGGTGAGCCATTCCCATATAGGCTGTGTTTGCACATTTGAGTAGGTGCTTATAGTGTGATAATAAATGTGACTCAGACCCAAATTGCACATCTTTACTTAGACAGATAATAAAACACACTTTCAAGGATTTTATTGCACAAAAACCAAAAAATTGATCAGCAAAAGGAAACAAGCTTCAAGAACAAATATTTCCAAAAAAAGCTATAACCAAAAAAAGAGGAGGCAAGAAAGCTCATCCAACTACACACGGGCATTCATATTTTATCAAGTCCCAAGAGAGTTGTATCAACAGATGTGCGAGGGAGTCAATAGAGCAAAAAAACTGAGTTTGGTTGGATCTAGACCATGCATATACATAGATGACCAAGAATCAACAACAGTTTTGCTCTAAATAAATATAGGTGAAGATTAGCTCTTCTCACACTCTAACACTCTCATGTGTGGTAGTGTCAATGGTCAAATGAAATAAAAATAACCCTCACATGTGGACCCAAAATGCCTACATTTTTTTTCTCAAGCCATGCCCAACAAACATCATGCCGTATCCAAGCTCGAGATCCCCTTGATTATTTTCTTTTTAACAATTGTACAAACCCAACCAAGCATACATGTACCCAGTACATACAAGGTACATGAGCACCTACCATTTTGGCACATCCATGTTTCATAGCATATGATTAAGATATATGATCAATACAATTGAACATCAAAGTACAAGTATCAATCAAGCTAGCAAAATTAATGATTGAATGTTAGGATTGCTCCGTTACTTACTGTGTTGATTGCTGCTGTCCAAGTTGAGTCATGAGAGCTTGCTGCATAGACAAGAGTTGCTGCCATAGTTGATAGGACACGAGTTAATTTATTTAGTATATCTAGGTACAAAACAACAATAACTCTTTATCATAATAGAGCACATCGGTGTTGTCAATCCCAGATTGCAGGAAAATAGAATTTCGTTCAAATTCTGCTAAGCTACAGTGCTATAGCAATACAATAGCAACTATTTGACATCACTTTGTACTGAATCGCATATCGTGCAACAGTAGCGGTTAGTCAAATTTGCTATCCTATAGCCGCTATTAGACAACAATGGATCACATTAATTAGTAAAATCCTATTTTCTAACACAAAAAGCTCATCAAAATTTAATCACAAATTGTCACAGTTGATTAATTTTCAAAGGCTCGGCTAGGAGGCCACTATCCAACCACTTGATCTAGGTCTCACTCTTACACTCATTAGTCATTATTTTTTAATGCTGAAAAGTGAAAACCTATTACTCATACAATTTATCACAGTGCCGGAGAAACAAAAGTGAAAATATCTACAGAAACATTAATGTTCTTCGGCTAAAATGAGTGTATGATTAAATGCTTCAGCGTTGCACCACAAACTTATTAACACGTTGATTGTTATGTACTCAATACTGATTGAGAGAGCCTATTAGCTCAAATTCATCAACAGACGAGAGCATTCTAAATCTGCCTACCTGCATTGTCTCAGGTGAGGAAAACATTCGAAGAAACTCCGGGTTTTGCATCACTTCTCTCATTGAATTCATATCAGGCATCCCACGCTGATCAGTATTCATACCAAGAATCTAAAATAAACCAAGACGTTAGAGATATCAGTTCAAAAGCATGCATAACATAACTTATAGGCACATTAAGTAAATACCTGATTCATTGTTTGAGGATTGGACATGATACTTTGCATCATTTGAGAAATAGCTGGATTTTGCATTAATTGGGTCAATGAACCAGCATCTGGCATACCACCCAACATGCCTTCGAGATCTGGCATACCAAGCCCGCCTAAGCCAGTGGGTGTCTGCTGCCGAGCATCTGCAGCAGTAGGTGTTGATCTCCTGACATTAGTTTGGGCACCTCCAGCTAAAATAACAAGCATTGGTTTGTAAGGCTTTAGAACAAAACAAATAAATTGAAACATCAAAAAAACTTGAAAATTGTGATAAACCGCGGGGCATTAAGTCCCTGGATCAGTTGATCATGATGAAAAAATCATACTTACTTGGAGCAGATGACCAAGGATTAGGAAGTGGGTTAGTATTGGGTACAGGGGAAGTTGCTTCAGCATTAGTAGTTGAGGGATTGGTCGATGGATTCCTCATTTGTCCACCTTGAGTCCCCAAAATTCTGGAACTGTCGTTTCCTGCCATTGTGGTGGCATTTAAAAATGGTTCTTGAACATTTTCATACATGCGCCTCAGCATGTTAAACCCCTCAGGAGAAGATTCAATATTGCTCATAGCTCTGTCTGTATTCCTCATCATTTCACGCATGATCTCAGGGTTTCTTGTAGCCTCAAGTGTCTGGCGAAGTGTGCTAGGATCATTAAGTATGTGTGCCAGCTCAGGGTTTCTATCCATGAGCTCTTGCATCTGTGGGTTACTCATTAGAAGATTGCGCACTATCTCGGGATTATTTAATAAATTTTGCATGGCAGGAGAGTTCATTATTTCTCTAACTAAATTGGGATTTGACATAAATGGTTGCTGCAATTGTTCAAGATCTGGAGGCCCTGCTCCAAATAAACTATTGAGGCCACCACCTCCTCCCATTCCATTGATACCTCCTAGTCCTGGAAACAGTGAAGCTCCAAGTCCAGGTCCTCCTAATCCCCCACCATCATTAGCACCAGCAGCTCTAGCATTAGTAGTGGTGGTATTGGCACCAGTGGTATTAGCCCCACCAGTTGTATTGGCAGGTTGAAAGCCACGAACCAAATGGACAGTGTGATCTGCCTCCAAACCTATAAATAAATCCAGATACAAAAGAAAATTATATTCGCGCATTCGCTAATACTCTCGGAAACAAGTTAGGATCCTCTCCATTTATCAAAATAAATGGAGGATGCCATTTAAAGAGATATAGCGGGTCCCACCACTATTAATTATTATTTTATAATTTTCTTCAAACTTGTGTCTTTCTCTTTCTAAATATAAGAAATGGATATGCTCCCAAATGGAGAAGATCCTAACCCCTCTGAAACACCAAAGAATTTCCATATGAACAAATCAATTGCTGACAGCATAAAATGAACAATGATTTTAATATACAATACAACCCCCTTTACATCCAAATAAAATAGTGTTTAAAGCTAATTGCATGTTCCATTGATTGCCGACAAATTCATAAGTTATTGTTAATGTTAACCCATACAAATGCAAATTCATGAGTTATAGACTATATAACAAAAACGACACCTGAATAGACTATATAACAAAAACGACACCTGAAACGCGCCATTCACATGGCTACAACGATAAAATTTTGGGAAAATAACATAATTCATGTAATCATATGTGTCGGTGTTGAACATGACACCTTAGATGTTGGTGCTAGATAGGTTATCGCGCACACTCAAATAAGTGAGATAGATTAATATAATAAACCAAAAGGCACGAAAAATGATAAAATCAAAAGCAATCCAATCAATAAATTACACAAACATATCTTTAATTTTCAATTATTACATAAAATTAACCATCACGAACAAAACTCAGAATCGAAAAACACGAAGAAATATAGAAATAATTGGAAGATCGGGTTTATACCATAGCTTTGAAGCGTTTGATCATCCTTAAGAATCCTTCCCTTATAAATCAAACGTTGTTGATCAGCAGAGATATCGCAGTTCTGAGCAATAACATCCTTGAAGGAAACAACGGTGGAATCGAGGCTAATCTGAACGGAAAATTTGGAACCATTGGAACAACGAATGTTGATCTTAACTCCTCCGTCAGTGGATTGTGACTCCGTGGTGGTTTCAGCGGTTGCGTCACCTCCCATGGCGGCGTCGGTGGGAGGGAAATTGAAGGTAGTTACGGTTGTGGATCGAAACCCTAACCCTAGAAAATGATTTGGGAATGAAACTGGAAGCGTGTGAAATTTTGGAATGAAATGAAATTGAATTTGAGAATTTGTGAAAGATAAACTGAGAAATTTTGACGGAAAAAATAATAAGAAATAAAATAGACTTGCGAAATAAGAAAATAAAATGAGAGAGAGAGAGAGACTAACCCACCTACGCAGGGAAAGAATTGATGTTGGTTTTTTTTAGAAAACTTTATATTCACGTGCTTAACTAGCGCGTGATGGAACACAGCCTCTTAATTAGTCTTTATTTTCTGGGACCTTTATATATCGCTTTACAATATCAATACCAATGCAATATTAATGTTACTTTTTCTATTATAACCTTAACTATTTATTAATCTCTCTTCTTTCAATTCTTTCATTTATCTTTCCCATATTATTTATTAAGGACAATTTTGTAAAACAACTCATAATATCTTTTTTTCACACAATATTAATTACATTTCTTAATATGTGTGAAATGCCCAAAACGTCATACATTTTGGGACAGAGAGAGTATGATTTTATGATTATTAATTAAACAGATGACTTGAGCTTCAAAATGATTCAAATATAAAAATAATTTATTGAAATATGTGCATTGCATTTAATCTTTAACTTATTAATGAATTGAATGCACACAATTTTATAAAATATTTCTTCTTTTGAATTTTTAACATGTGCCCTAAAGGCACAAGTTAGCACTACCCTTAATTAAATAAAGTAAAGAATTAAATTGATTGTAAGTTGTTAAAATATAGAGACTTAATTAAGAGTAAGTGGTTAAATATAAAGATCAGTTTAATAAATTATTTTTTTTAAGAAGCTAAATTAGCCTACCTAAATTGGCACCAGAGAGAATCGAATATGAAACTTCATGGAGGAGCACACTCCCAGATCCCAAGTCAATACCACTAGGCCAACCCAAGTGGATTATCAGTTTAATAAATTACTAGAGTCAAAAAAAATTTGAAATATTCATAATCATAATGACCTACTTGAGTGTGCAATAAAGTCTTGAGACCTTTTTTTTTATCAACTGACTTGGTTGCTACTTGCTAGATTGACACTCTTGTGGAGAAATGATAAATTTAGAGTTTAAATTTGATCTTTACGTGTAAAGTTTCTGGTATCAATTGAGATACACTTATGGGACAAAGTTTAATTTGATTATTTACTTGTTTTTTTTATAAATTTGATTATTTACTTGTTGATATGATCTTGAATGCCACAATGGGACCACATGTAATAAGGAGGTCCAATCTATTTATATAGCGCGTGAATATGATGGGTGTGTTCTTACTATATTTAATGGGTTTTTATTATAAGACTATTTTTAATTGTTATGGGACCAAGGTCTATATATGTATGTATAAATAAGTGTTATGCCAACAAACATTGATGTTTTTACGACACTTATTAAGGATTTAAATGGTGAAATCATTTATGAATTTTATGTAAGAGAAATTCTACTCTCAAAAAAATGTAAAAGAAATTTTTTTTAAGTTTGGGAAATGTTAACTTGTGAGATCTTAAAATAAAATTAAATAATAAATATTATATTGAAAATATAAGTTTTTTCAGATTTTAAGATTTAAAATGCACAATTTTCAAGGTTAAATTTTTATATTTAGTTTCTTATCTTGTGCTCTTAGGGCACAAATTAACAAGACCTTGTAAGTTTTAATATGTTGAATATATAATTTCTAAAATAAAGTTTATTTTAATTTTGTTAGCATTTTCCCGTAAATAATAATAACTAGTCGATTGGTTGAAAACAATGGTGTGTTTTTTCAATTGATTGAAAATGATGTTGAAAGTGGTAGCAGATAGTGAATGTGGTAGCCTGGTAGGGCAGCTACCTAATAAAAGTATGGGAGATTTATTGTTTGCATAAGCAACTTGGAACGAAGATAGCTTAGCTCATTTCTGGTCAAATAACAAAACTTGGCTCTAGTAAGCATTGTTTGGACCTTATAAAAGAAGGGAAATAAATTGTTTAAGTATTCCTTAGCTTGATTAAACACTCTTTATTTAAGTATTTGTAATAATTTGTTTGTAAGTTTACGTGGAATTTATTCGATCAATTAATTAGACCTTGTATGAAATATTAGTTTTTGGTATAAAAAGAGGGCGAAGTTTAAGAGAAAGGTAAAAAAAAAAAAATTAGAGAGCAAGCAAACATTTTAAAGTATGTGAGCCCGAGAAATATTATTAAAAAGAAGTTCTTTTCACTCGATGGAAAGAGACTCCAAAACATTGATGTTTGAATTATCAACAAAATGCTTGTTTTTGGACGGAGATTAAATATGATGTTTTGTGATTTGTTAGGGAATTTTATCGGAATTGAAGATAGGCAAAAGATGTGAATAATACATTTATCGCTCTAATCCCTAATGTTGAAAGTCCACGTGTTTGTCAGATTTTATACTCTTTTCCCTTGTGGGTGTAAGTATAAGGTGTTGCATAATAGATTAAAGAAGATTGTTGGTAAAGTGATATCTGACACCTAATATGTTTTTGTTAAAAGAAGGCAAAAACTAGACTGAATTCTTATTGCTAGCGAGTTGTTGGATGATGCGCGTAAAGATAAAGAACGAATTATTATTGTATAAGGTAGGTTTTGAAAAGGTGTATGACTGCGTGGAATGGAGTTATTTAAATGTTATAACGAGGAGAAGAAAAGGATGAATTTCCCAATCTCGTGAGCACTTCAACGGTGTTGGTTCTTATGAATGGTAATCCAACCAATGAATCTAAATTAGAAAGGGGCATTCTTTGGTGTGATCCACTTTCATTCTCTTTTTACTGATTGCTACTGAAGAGTTGAATGTTATGTTAAAAGCTTCGGATGAAGCGGGGTTATATTTAGGGTATAAAGTTGGTCGGGAGAAGGAGTGCAACACTTTCCATTTGCAATTTGCTACAATCATAAGGGATTGCAGTTTTGCCAGTGTGTGTAATGAGACTACTGACAATGGTCGAGGTTATGCAGTGTACTCATAAAGAGATTCTTCAATCAAATAAAACGATATATGTGTAATTACCGTAAGATTCAATTTTTTATTTTTTTATTTTCGTTTGCACTTTCAATTTTGTGGGGCAAAGAAACAAGATCAGACTGCTTATTGGATATAATTTTAGAAGATCGTTCGGTCCAAAGTTTAAATTAATATTCATTTTTTCGTTGCTTTTTTCATGCGATTTTCCGACAAACCTCTCTAGTGTAATTTGCTGAAGAAACCAGATGTAAACGAGGCTAGTATTATGGAACACGAAGGGGTTAGATTTCAATTGAAGATTGTCAAATATGTTTTGAATGGTAAGGCATGATATGTTGTTTTGAGTTGTGAATGAAAAGAGAGTAGGATAAGGAAGTATAAGAATAGAGAGATTAAAATAAAATAAAAAGAGAGAAGAAGCACTTTAGTACTCCCTCCATTCCTTTATAAGTGTCACTTTTGGGGAAAAAAATTGTTCCTATATAAGTGTCATTTTTAGAGTTTAAAGTTGTAATATGTCTATTATACCATTAACCTCTAAATTGCCACATTTTATACACTAATTGCATAGTCAATGACTATAGCCTAATCCAATTCATCCGTTAGATTATTTTACCGAGGCTTTCTACTAATAAATGCAAGGAGTACTACCCATAACACTCGGCTTGTTCTAAGAATTTGGAAATCCACAATTTTGGCTCTTTAAATATGTACACTAACCATGAAAAAGGAACTACCCATAGATGTAATGGAACAAACCAAAGAATCCATGAAACAAGAAAAAACAGTGGAAGGATCATTGAACAACAATGGAGAAAAAAGAGTGGAAAATTCATTGGGCGGCATAGAAGAGGAAATAGTGAAAGACTCTTTGAACAACAATGAAGAAGAAATAGTGGAAGACTCCTTGGACAATATTGAAGATGAAATAGTGGAAGACAACGAGAATGATGGAGAAGGATTTCCAGCACCAGTATTAGATTTTGACTTAAATGAAGAAAAAATTAGTTCATATTAATGAATGAGCTAAAGAAAAATAACTTACCATTGTCCAACTCATGATCTATGTTGTCTCCCAAATTCATATTTATGCCATTGTCCAAATCATGGTCCGTGACTTCAATATTTTCTTGGATTGATCCTTGAATTAAAAATAAAATGGTGAGATGCTAAAATATAAATTAGTTTAACACACAATATTAAGAAAAAATTATTAACGAATGAGCTAAAGAAAAACAACTTACCATTGTCCAACTCATGGTCTATGTTGTCTCCCAAATTCATATCTATGCCATTGTCCAAATCATGGTATGTGACTTCAATATTTTCTTGAATTGCTCCTTGCATTAAAAATAAAATGGTGAGATG